>Ga0126342_10003773_pt1 | contig 25390 bp, 20 predicted proteins | sample Cyp1metagenome_FD_92528 | JGI IMG/M metagenome (GOLD analysis project Ga0126342, IMG submission 92528) | Coral microbial communities from Lord Howe Island, Old Settlement Bay, Australia - Cyphastrea 1 metagenome | ecosystem: Host-associated > Invertebrates > Cnidaria > Coral ... | reverse complement strand
GGAAGATTTCAACATGGGACCCAACCCATGTGGGGGGGGGAGGGGGCGGGTGGCAGGGCCTGGTGCATATATATATATATACATACATGTATATATATATATATATATATACATATGTATTATATATGGGGTTGAGTGAGATGCATCCATTGCTAGCGAAGGTGCGTGTGTAACTGGATGCCCGATGTCCAAGCTTTTTCTTAATTTCAAGGACCCAAATGTGAGCCTTGAAAATTCCTATGCATGTCGGGGTTTTGTACCTAGGCTTCCCATCATTGATGTCCCCGGAAAATCAGTTGAGAAACAGCCATATCTTCGTGGTGTTTCTTTCATGACCATTGAGGCCGAGCTTTCGGATCTATTGTGGATAAAATCAATTGACCATGCTATCGAAAAGCTCAGTGGAATGTGCGATGCTTATGGCGATAGGGCCGTGATATGTCATGTTGTATGTTATATAAGTTATATAGTGTATATAGTCAGTTACAAGCCAAACAAGGTGATTGAACCTTGAGATAAACTAGATGGTTTGAGAAGAGATGCGACCACGTCTCATTGTCTCCCTGGGTGCCATACTGCATCCTCAACAGGGATAGTGGTTTGAAGGAGACGGTGGAACTTCCCCCACGACCATAACTAAAGCTTCCTGGAGTTCAACCAATGTTCCCGGAAGGCACCCCTTCTTGGTGATTACCTTCTGGTATTTTCTGATAATTAAACATCATATGGCAGTGTGTCAAAACCTTGCACCCCTGGTGAACATCAAAATAGCTGGTAAATGGATGTTCATTCCCCTAAAAATGGTATTAATAGGTATTGATAGGTATTGATCCATACCCATATTCTTTTTTTTTGGCGTGCCATTGGTTTGTGAAAACTTATATGAAACTAACTTGGAAAAGCAGGTGTCATAGCCGTAGGTTTCCCGCAGCACCGTTGCCCCTCAGTACAGGAACTCCTTGTAGCAGAACTATAGATTAGTTCGAGTTAGTTGCCATGTCCAGGAGACAACCTGGTAAGAAATGTTACTAAAATGTTTTTGTTGATAGCTGCTTGCAGTGTTTGAGCAAGCGTACGTTGGAGTTGTTGAAATCACTTTGGTCATGACGAATCGTCAACATGGAAAAATCATCATTTTTTGTGTAATCCTCTATGAATGGGCCATGAAACAATCCATTTTCTGTAACTTAACCTGGGGGACAGGAAACCCTTGGGCTATACGGCTTCAAGCTGGTCCACTGGTCATGTTTGGAACACGGTGGATCGCTGGCCCAACCACTAGCTTAGTGAGTGGGACACTAATGAGGGCATAAGCCATTCAACTTGGAGGCAACTAATAATTCACACAAAACTTTGTATGTTTTTGTTTGTTTTTGTTTTAGCGCCAATCGTTTTGTCTCGATTCTATTAAATTATATTAAATTAAAGCACGCAAATTACTGTATGGAGTAGATCGCCATGCACCTATACAGATTTTTGTTGTCTTTTTTGTCTAAAATTGATTTACCACAGAATCAATTGAATCAAACAACACTTAAAGTTAAACTATGTTTATCTATTTTTGTTGGGGTTTCAATCAAGCACCAAGATGAGCATCTTGTGGCCAGAACTCGACATGTATCTCTGAACTGAGGTTTATCTGGTTGCCCTCCATCCATGCAGAGCATCAACGAGTGCTGGAAGCTAGACGACCCTGTTGAGTCTGAAGAATCAGGGGAGAATGTAATGCCAAGAAGCTGGCTGGTCGCTTCTGTTTCACAGTTTCACATGTTATTTAGTACATATATTGTGATATCATGATGCATCATTGATATTCCCAAGAACACCTATTAGATACACATCGTACAAGGTTGTGCCCCCCAGTGAAATGTTTGTTGGTTTATACCCCTCTAAAACTGTAGGTATATCTACCGTAAACCCTGAAATTATAGGACTTATAAACTCACTTTGCTGACGAACTGGGGCCGCACCCTCTACAGTAGGATGGTATTATAGAATGGGTTATAGTTATTATACATAACTTAAGTATGTATGGGTGTATATATATATATATTATATACATGTATATATGATATATGCTCATCACTTGTTAGTGTATTCTATCTTTCTATAACAATTTGCTATCGCGAGCAATGGCAAAAACCTATTGAACATTCTCAAACTAATTGCCTTCATACGTCACTGATATGTTGGATGTAAAGCCCCAACCACTCACCGCCAGCACCGGATTGCCGCTTTGATTTTCGGCTGCTCTCCGCTGGACTTCAAAGCTGATAGCTGATCATACCCACATTTCTCTTGCCACAAATTGGCGTATCTCCCTTGTAGTGACAAGTCCGTATGACAGGCAGTTTCATATACTGTGTATATGCATATATATATATTGTTCAATCCTACTGCAAGGGGATGATGATCCAAATTGAGGCATATCATATCGTGTGATGGCTTCACCACCAACCAGTGATTCATTGTATTCGTCAGGAGTCCCTCCTCGTAAAGATCAAGGTTCAAAATCCCAGGAATCGTGATAGATTTCAACTGTTCTATCGTTTTTCTTGGTGTTTACTCCGGATTTTTCCATGATTTCCATGATTTTCCATGATTTTCCATGATTTCACCAATCAGATATTCCATGATTTCTTCAACTTCTTCCATGATTTTCCCCCCAGCGATGTCCGCTTTTCTTGGTCCCTTTTTCGCCAGGAAATCTCCGCGTCGTTTTCACTTTGCATTGGAGACCTGGGAGGACACGGTCACGGCACCTTGGATACTAAGGTAATACCTTGGGCCGGGCTTGGAATGATGCTGGGGGATGGTTAGAATCTGTTATAGAGTCTAATTGATATATATTGATATGATATATATATATATATATGACTATAGTGGTTATAATCATGATATATAATCAATGATAATATACTATAATCATCATATATAATCATGGTATAGATGGCCCGTTTATGGATGGTTTACCTATTAAAAATGGTGATTTTCCATGGCTATGTTAAATAACCAGAGGGTAATATATATATATACCTCTGGTAAACTAACAGTTAGCGAACTGGAACATGGCCCAGTCGAAATAGTGGATTTACCCAGCTATAAAATGGTGATTTTCCATAGTTGTTTGTATGTTTACCAGAGGGTATATATATATATCCACTATATGACGATTTTAATATTTTATCATTGATTATATATTATGATTATAACCACTATAGTCATATATATATATATCACCGTACCATAGTCATATATATATATATATACACATATATATAGGTACATATATATATGAGGAATCAACGTATAGTCATATATAATCGTAATGATATATCACTCTATATGATTATAGTTGATTGTATTTGATTCTATGTGACTATGACTATGTCTGTGACTACAACTATGACTATGGATATAGTGAGTACATTGAATATATAGTCATTTCTCAATATATATATATATATACATAATATATATATACATAATATATATATATATATATATGTTATACCCACTATATAATAATATATGATTATAAGTGATTATATATTATGATTATAATTACTATAGTCATATATAATCATACTATATATATACATACATATCTATGGTTATGTAAAATATCTTGAATTTATAGAATCCATGATGACTATTGCTATGACTATAGATGTATGACTATGACTATGATATTCATCTATACTCATAGCATGTCATAACAATATGATGGCAAATGATATGATGAGAATCGATGACGACGATATATGATCATATGATATATGACTATACATGATGAATATAATATCATTGACAAGAAATGAAAAGTAATTAGTTTTGATGAACTATTCAGCACGTACTCGTAATTAATTGATGAACTATGCAGCATTTCTGTCGTCATTAACAACCTTTAATTATAAAAATTGTGCTCAGAATGAAATGGTTGTCTAATAACCAAGCAACCCTTGATTCGCCTGAAGGGGCGAACGTTAGGGGCGAACGTTAGGGGCGAACGTTGAGGCTACAAATGGCGGAAACCATGGTGAACTAAAACCCAAAAAGTTGGGATGTAACCCTGATAACTATGGTTGTGTACACACACACACATATATATAATATATATATATATAACTATATATCTCTGGTTGGTGGTTTGGAGCATTTTTTTAACTTTTCCATATATTGGGAGTAATCATCCCAACTGACTCATATTTTTCAGAGGGGTAGGTGTACCACCAACCAGATATAGTTATATATATATATATCCACTCATAACTGGAACTGCACTTCCAAGCTTCCAAGTAGTGATGTTCTGGATCCTCAATGACGAAGCGAGCCGCGAACTACGGCTGGAAATCGGGGGGGATGTCCCGGGGGATCCGCAGGAAATGTCGGGAAAACCAATCTGGTTGGTGGTTTTTCAAAGATTTGGATGATTTTCCAGAGATGAAAAAAATCCTTCCCATTGACTCATATTTTTCAGGGTAAAACCACCAGCCATGGATGCCATGGGTTCTCCATCGCCGAGGCCGCATGGGATGCCACCTTTCGAGAAATGGGTCAATTCGCTCCAGTGCCTGAGACGGGATGGGAAAGCCGGAAATGCATTCTCAATCATTTATATGGAAACGCCCTTGATCGGAAATATATGTTTGCCTTGGCTATACTGTATCTATATATACCCTCTGGTTATTTAACATAGCCATGGGAAGGAAATGGCTATTTAGTTCGATGGAAATATTGGATGATGATGCTGATTGATTAAGATAGTGATGATGGATGTATTCCCAGGACCACTTGACTTGAATTTGGATTCATTTACCTTGAATTTAACATCTTGGCTATACTGTATATATATATACATATTAATATATGACTATGCATATTACCACAGAGTTTCCGGAGGCCCGGAGGATGTAGGGAAAATTGTGGAGTCTGGAGGATTTTGTTTTTTTGCTTTTCATCGAATCTGGATTGAACAACCCGCGCGAAAATTCGTCAGTAAGATGCACATGTTTATTCATATATATATATATACATATATATATATATACATATGTATATATATATATATATATACATATATATATACATATGTATATATATAGTAGATACAATACAATATAATACCCCCCTTCAAGAAGCCCCATGAAAGGCTTGGGTTTGGAAAAGGTGGTCTCTCTCGATCAGAGCAGATCTGTCTTTCTCGCCCCTTGAGGTGAACTTGGGCAGTGGCGGATACGCAGGCGGGTGATCTCCCACGGATGGCATGTCTAGATATCCCAACGGTTGTCTAAGGGAACCAGCCAATTTCAACCAATCATCGCCTCCAAAAAGGTACTCTAGGTAGGAGAATCAGCTGGTGAGATTCGTTTGTTGATAATTTGGCTACTGTATAGGCACTATGGCCTATAGCCAAATGTAATTCAACTTCAGGGTCCAGAGTCCGGTTCCCTTGCGCATGTTTAAATTGGCGTGGCGACAGTCCTGGACAACAGTCTTTTTTCCCAGATTTCGTGCGTACCACAATGTTTGGGTCGTCAAATGCCAATCTTGCTGAGTTGTCCTCTAGTCAGACTAAAGAATTTAGCAATGCAGTGGAACCCCATACCTTAAAGCATCTTAAAGCGAAGATCGCAACGCGGTAAACCCAGTAAACCTCGTTAAGTGGGGTGTATACCACTGCTCATGACGGCAGGTTATGATGGCATGTACATCCTGGAACGTGCGCGGGCTGAATCACAGGCGCGTGTTGTGTTCATCGGTTTCATCGGTTTTCGGGTCGCCAGGCTGTCCGGGCCCGGTGTTGGGGGGCCCATGGTGAAGACCCATAAGTTGGGATATAACCCCAAAATCATGGTTCTATCACCGCCAACTGGAACACCTCAAAGTAGGATACCAAATTGGAATACCCCCCCCCATCCCCCCCCCATTTTTCCGGTCGAAAAAAATCAAAGTCCAAAGCATTCAAAGCGCTGGTGCCCTAGTGACTGACCATCCGGTAGGTACCCTAGTGACCATCCAAAGCCCCAAAGCCCCGACATTAAGACCTTGGAAGTTGCGCCGTTCCAAGATCCTGTGGAGGGGGGTAATGAGTAGCTGGGAAATCCATGGAAATCTTCGAATTATTATGGAGGCCATAATGGGAAAATCATCTGTAAAGATGGGGATTTTCCAGCCAACCACGTTTGATGATACCGGAGGGTAGTTGTGTATCCTTGGGTGGAAGATCTTGGAATCCTCTAGATTTGCCACTTTCCTGTTCTCAAGTAAGAGGCTGTCACAGCGAGGTATACAACACTTTTTGGGTGCCAACATGCAACATCCGGCCTTGGAGAGTGTTCTGGATAATCTTGAGCCATCTTTCAAGTCAATGTCACGGTGAACGACTAGGGGACGCAAATCTTAGAACCCAACATGCAATGACGAGCAGTTTACTACTCATAGCAGGTAACTCGTAAACATTGGACCCACCCTTTGATAATCTAACATAGCCATTGAACTAACGTACTATATTATAGTATTATATATATACGTACATACAGATTTAATTATATAATTGGAATGTTATGAGAATATCATCGGGATATGATGGGATATACCTAAATAAATAAATGAATAAATAAATAACTGCATGAATGAATGAATTAATGAATGAATATATACATATAAATATATATCAAACATACACACATGCACATACAACCAGCTTGATACGATTTGTGTCTGACTGAACATAGGCTACACCCCGCAGTATGGCCATACGTTGGAGACGTATCGGGTGATGCCTGATGTCTTGTGAATAAGAGACTAGTTGTTTTGTTGTTTTGTTTGTTTTTTTAATGGAATACAACCATAGTAGAATCAGATCAAATTAACAATCTTGAAGGTCCATTTGGTTGAGTATCCCAGACTAGAAATGACATCTATGAAATCAACCAAACAGCTTTAGATTATCATGATTATCATGGAGTGCCCCAGATTTGGTTGAGAGGACGCACATCTATATTTTTGGGTAAAAACCACGATTTCCTGTAAACTTATCCTTAAACCTATACAAACTGACATGGAAATCCCAGAGAGTTTGTAGATGTCTATACCCTTTTCCTCGAACGCCTGACGACGCTCGGAATCCCAACGAGAGGATCATGTCCACAAAAGCCAGCTGTGTAAGTTCCAATGCACATCTGCCGCACATCATTCCCAACTATTTGGGTGTGGCTGATTGTGGCTGCTGGCATGGGGTAAGCCAGCTGTTTTTTGTTTTTCTTTGCATTCCCCTTGATGTTGGTCTATGGCGAAGTGGATCAAAACTCCGAGGAATTGCATTGATCATTGTTGATCAGTGTTGATCCAGTTCGCCAGGTCGCCATATCTCCATTTATTAAATTTATAGTTGTCGAAGATGCTTGGGTTTTTCCCTGTTTTTCCCTGTTCCAACTTGTTGCAACATGTTTTCCATGGCTCGACTTCAGCCACAGGCCCACACGGGCATGTTATTGACCTACTACAGCTACTCGGAAGACCTGCGAGGGACGGGCTATGACATGCACCATCTGCGGTAGCTATTCATAGGTATCCATATATTATTGTATATATATATATATACATAGATTTCCTAAATGTACCCCCAAATCATCCAGATTTTCCATTATAAACCATCTATTTTGGGGTACCCCCCATTTTAGGAGACCTTCATATCTTTACATTGTACACTACACATGGAGAATATCATACTTGGCCGGGGCCGGGTTGAGCGGCTGAACGGAGACAATTCTGGTGAAACCCAGATAACATCTCACTACAGTATACTTGAAGATATTTTTTTCCCCAGTATCTAAGGTTGCTAAGTTAGGTGGACATTACACATCATTACACCTGCCATGGAGCATATTTATACCTAGTTGTATGATCTTGAAGTTCTGGCCATGCTCCCCTGTAGAGGAACCTCAAGATCCGATGGTTAAAGCCTCTCATGGGAATTTCGCCCCCTCCAATGGGTTCAATGTGAGCCCACTCCAATGTGCGCGCAGAAGAATCAGCGGGTACCACAGGGATGTCGCCCTGACGGCCTAAGGCAATTTCAATGCGACGTGGTTTCATCCAGAGACTTACTGTGCTCAGGCGGGAGAACCCAGGAATTTCTGGTGAATGATCCATGGCTGTTTTCATTCCATTTATACTGGTACCTCATTTGTGACTGGGTGAACCGTTATCATGATGTTTGGTAAATGTCCTCTAGTTGATGGTTCTGATATCTTACCAGGTCTTACCCTCCAGTAAACATAGTTACTTATGGTATAAATAGCCCATTGAGTTTCATGATTTATCCATCAAACATGGTGTGTGAATCCTTTATAGTGGGTGAGCCATTTCCATGGTAAATTGCCATCCCAGGGATGCAAAGTGTTACAGTATATCCCTGTTTCTGATGGCGAAATTACCATGTTTATTCACTATGTTTGTGTAAATTACAATGGTTCTTTTGTTGAATCACCATTCTTGATGAGAGAACCACCATTGTTATCGCTTTTTTTATCGCTATCTTTATCCGTTACCATCCCCCATATCAACGATTCCCTTGGTCAAACTGTTACTTTGGGCCTTTGGTTCCAGTGAAACTAAGTGGTCAACGTAAATTTTAAACGACCATAGTTGTGGGGGTAATCCTACTAACTTAGCTTAAAAACATGAAAAACCCATGGCTTTGCCCATCAAAGTCACCTCAACTGCAGGGTTTTCATCACGAGGTCCAACACATTTTGGCGGAGCGAGTGCTGACCTGCAGCGAGGCGGTGAATCTGCTGCACCCCGAGTATGGCCAGGAGTCCTCGATGGCAACATTCACTGAGTTCACCGGGAAATCCATAGGGGTACCGGGAAAATCAATGACTGGTTGGTGGTTTGGAACATGACTGGATTATGACTTTCCCATCATATTGGGAATGTCATATAATGTCATCATCCCAACTGGCTTTCACTCCATGATTTCAGAGGGGTAGGGCTCAAAACCACCAACCAGATGAAGATGGTCCAGAAATGGAGCTATGAATGGGAACATATGAATGACACGTGTTTTTTTTTGTTGGAGGTTGTAATGAACTAAATGGAGGATATTTCCAGTAACTAATTGTATACCAGCGGGTACCCAACTGTTGATTGGTTGTAAAATGGTTGATTTAAGTACCAAATACCGTGGCGTATGTGTTTTAACATGTTTTAACCACTCGTTACATGTGGATCAAATTGGTTAATTCTGAAATAGGAGCTGATTAACATTGATTATATAACTATTTTTGTGCCTACCTTGTTTATTATGTTGGATATATTGATCCATACAATCATGCTATTCTATCCCCATGTGTTTGCTATGTCCCATCTTGTATTTGTTAATAGGAGCTGCTGTGGAGAGTTAGGACATCAGAGTTGTTTAAGTTTATAACCATACTGTATTGCAGCTATATATATAATATATATATATATGAATTATATATGAATATACATGAGTAATACCCTCAGTTACATATAGGTTATATAATATTGGTCAGAATTACACCACTTCCCATTTGGGATGACATCCAACCGTCGGGCCTACTTCAAACATCCCGTTGTTTTCTTTTGGGTGCGTAGCCACTTCTGAATCGTTTCTACAGCTGGTCCATGGTCTACAGTTGAGCCCCAAATGGAACAGCCTTGTGAAACACGTCTCTTCCTCCAGGGGTATCTGATGAAATCTCCATGGATCTGCACTGACCTGTGGTGTATATCCAATCCGGCCCTCAGAGATGAGATGGTCATAGCATTCACCAGAAAGTCGAACGCGAAAGTCGCGATTTCGGTCACGGCCGACAAAACTTGCTGCCTGACCAGACCTAGATGTGCTGAGTCGATGATTTGACGTATTTGTGGAACATCGGAACATCCACCGCCCGACTGGTGAATGTATAGCTGGTTGGTGGTTTGAAACATGGCTTTTATTTTCCATTTCATATATGGGATGTCATCCCAACCCCATTGACTCATATTTTTTAAGATGGTTATTGCACCACCAACCAGATAATTTACCCATGGATTTTCCATTAAAAGATGGTCATTTGCCCATTTATAGATGGTTAAAACCCCCAACCAGATACCCTCTGGTAATTTAACGTAGCTATTGAAAATGGCCATTAATAGTGGATTTTCCCATTAAAAATTATGATTTTCCATAGCTACGTTAAATTACCAGAGGGTAGTTACTTTTCCTTTTTGGGGTCAATCCAAGTGATCCAAAAACACTCCTCCCCTTGTGAGGAGTATTTGGATGCCACCGGAGACCTTGGTGGTATCGAAGACGCTGGAAACGGTTCCATCCGCTTGAAGTGCTGGAAGGACATGATACGCCAGGGAGAACTAGGTGAATTCTATGGTTTTATGATTGTTTTATGGCAGATATATCCACAGTCGATGGGTTTATAAAGAAACTATCACTGGGTCACTGGGGGACACCACCTGAAAAAGCTGTGGAAATTCATGCATGCTTGTTTCCCATTTGGACAAGATCCATATTTCATCTGGATTTTCCTTATCGATATTAGTTTACTGGAGAGTACTCTTCACTCATCCTTCTGTATTGAGCCATGACAAATACTCAACAGTTGATTGAAATACATAGTGGCTTAATGTGGCTTATACGAAGTGGGTTATTGGGTATGCTATATATAATCCATCATGGAGAATGCATGGGATTGGTGGTTTTCCAGGTTGATTTGAGCCATGTGCCAGGGTCAACAGGGTCAACAGCTTGGTGCAGCTGAGGTGAAAAAATAAGGAATAACCAATGGCTGTAACCTTGGTATTTTAACCCCCAAAAGTTGGGATCGGTTAGGATACCCTGGAAAAAACAACATGAACAACTATATCACTATATCCCCTTAGTTCACTGGAACTGCACTTCCAAGATGTGGCTGAGCCTTTTGGAGTCCTAGGAGAATGCCACAAGTTGGCAAAGGATTTATAAATGTCTTCACCATGTCTGACTTTTACCAGCTAATTAAGATATATACAATATATTACTAAATATTACTAGTATATTGCTAATAGAGCAATCCTCAAGAGTTAAGGATTGGATCGAACCATATTGAAGCCATCAATATATCTCAGTCATCAAAAATCCCTTCCTCCAGGGCTAGTCCCGTGGTACCCGACATCTCGTACTTATGCACATACTTACTTTACAACATATACATCTTATATCATCTTATAGTGATCCCGAAAAAAGATAGAAACATCAACCCAGTCAACTCCAACGAAAGAAGTGTTCGAAAACACTCTTCGGTTTTCTATTATAAGCAGTGATATAGTATAGTTATAGTTATAGTTATAGTTATAGTTATAGTTATAGTTATAGTTATAGTATAGTATAGTTATAGTTGTAGTATAATAGTATGTATATAATAGTATTCTATATACTATGTATTATATACTATATATATATATGTAAAACATGCATAGCTCATGACGCGGCATCCCCTAGTCACCCAGCCCGGCGCAGGATCGATGGTGGGTGGCTCCGGCCTGTCGAAACAACGACGTCGACGTGGAGCGCTGCGTGGCGGTTGTGACGTCTGGCGCTGGCTGGGGCCTCCACTTCATGATCCAGCAGGTGCTTCATGGAACTTACCATCGGGTTGATTGTTATAGGATACCCATGGATATGCTCATCTCATAGAATTGGATGATATTGGATGATGGGAACATTTGAACCGAAAACCCCTATATTTGATGGTAAAAACCGGTAAAAACCTGCAGGTTTTGCTTCAAACATAGAATTGGATGATGGGAAAATTGTGCTTCAAACATAGATATTTCTGGATGAAATGGAAATTTAGGGATGATATCATGCCAATGGAAACCTCCAAATATACTATCATAGAATTGGATGATGGGAAAATTTACAGATGGTAAAAACCTGCAGGTTTTTATGGTTAAGATTTTCCCGTGAACACCAATCCATTGCTTCAAAGGACAACGCGATTGACCATGGTGCAAAACGCACCATGTTTCAATCATGTTTCAACCATTTTATGATTAAACATGAAGATAACTGGTGATAACATGATTTTAAAAAAACATACTATGGTTTTAACAATGTTTTAACCATTTTATATACTGTATGAAAATGGTTGTTTTTTTTTGGGAAACTGTGACAACACTGAATAAAATTTCAATGGCGAGGGTTGCAACCACAGTATCAGACGTCTAGTTTCATAGGTCTTACTATCCAAACTGGGGTTCGAATCATCTAAAATGGTTGGAGAACCTTAAGCGGAAACAATGGTTTTTAAATGTTTTTAACATGAATTGATTTGGGGTTGCCTGTTTTTTTTTCCATGATCCAAGTCCGGGAGGGTTTCGAAAGTTTGAAAAGAGCCGGTGAACAAAGATTCCATCGGTTTTTTGTTTGTGATCAAAAATTGTGTGTTTTCTGTTGGATTTTTTTTGGTCTGGTCCGAGGTTCCAAACCTTGTTCAATCGTTTTCAACGGGAGATGATGAGTGGGGTTTTCGTTCAGATGTCTTCAGATGGATTGAACTTTGGAAGATCAATTCCTTCTCCGGTTGGTGGTTTCAAACATTTGGATTATTTTCCATTTCATATATGGGATGTCATCCCAACCCCATTGACGAACTCCATCATTTTTCAAGATGGTTAAAACATGTTAAAACCAGCAACCAGTTCTGGTTGATTTGAAGACAGTCTACAGAGTCTACGGCTTTTGCAGGATGGATTTCCACGTGATCCATGGGATTTTCAATGGCCCTAAACCAGCATCCATAGATGCAGAATCACAATCCTCGATCATTGTTGGCATGGGCCAAACATGTTAAGCTGGGAATCCCATAAAAAAAAGCTCGGAGGGTATGTATCTATGCAGACATATCTACATGTATCTGTGCATATTTGTACAGTATTGTACATATGTGACTGTATATACGAATGTGTATGGTTAAGCAAATGACATGTATATATATCCACATAGATATATCATATCTGCATAGATATCATATCTGCATAGACATACACAGTATGAGACAATTACATACATATATACCAAGAGTTACCAAATTCACATTTCCTCCGCACCACCACTTTTCTGGCATGTATGTCTAGTAACCCCCAAAAAAAATTGAACAAAAAACCCTGGAAATTATAGAGAAAACAGAAAATCGAACTACCATCCTGGCATTCTTTTCGGCATCTTATTTGGGGGTGCCTATATATTAGATAGACACATATATATATTTATATATATTTATGTGTACGTGTATGTCCTCTGATGTTCACCAGGGTTGACCCTTCCAGATTTCAGCCACAGGCATTTTGGCACAACATGCCGCTGGCATTTGCAACGGCCATCAGCGAACAGTACATCTCCATTAACCGCGAATTTCAGTGCCTTGAAACAGGGCGTGGGGGATAGGATGTTCTAAGAATCACACGGCAACTTTTGTGTAAAACGTACTGCTGTGTCTTACTATATTTTGTTAGATTGTATTATGCAATATTATATTGTATACATTAATGGTAAATTATAACGTATTTATTGTATCGTAATTATTATCTCGAAATATTATATTATATTGTATTGTATTATATTATATTATATTATATTATATCATATTTATTATATTATATCATATTATATTATATTATTATACTGTATTGTGTTATATGATATCTATTGATATGATTATATATACATATATTACGCGTTATTATTGTACACGATATTATATTATATGATATGTTAATATATGATATGATATATTATATGATAGACTATATTATCTATATAATATATTATATATTATATATTATATATTATATATTATATAATATATATTATATATTATATATTATATAATATATATTATATATTATATAATATATATTATATATTATATTATATATTATATATATTATATGTTATATATTATATATTATATATTATTAATTATTATTTATTATTATTATTTATCATTATTTATCTTATGTTTTATTATATTGTATTGCATTGTATTTTATTACATTATATTGTAATGCATTATATTCCATTCTATTGTATTGTGTTATATTATATTATGTTATGTTATGTTGATTTTTGCTACTCCATTAATTAATTTATGTTATGTTGTGATATTACACTATTCAGACTTATTTTATATACAACCATGTGTAACCTACGGTATATTCACTGGGAATACAGCATACCTTTGTTTTTCCCTCGTGTTTTAAACGAATCCAGGTCGGTGTTGTACTGGTGGACGCCCGATGAAACCTTTGTGCTGCAGAAAGGGATGCCCCTGGTGTTCCCCCCTCACAGCGTCACTTGGACCTGGATGACGGGCTTTCGGGAAGCTGAAAAACCGAGATGCTGTGAGAAGGAGACATAAGTGCACACAATTCATAGTACACTTCTATATCCTCTTTGATACACTTTATGGTACTTCAACGGTATATATATACTGTATATAGTATCCTAAGATACACAATGGTACTTCAATGATACTTCAACGGTACAGTATGTTTAAATCTTTTATCGTACACAATGGTACACTTCGATATCTTCTATACCATATGTGCTTCAAATATGATATGAACATATATGAACAACTCTTCTTTATGATATGTACTGGACTATTGAATGTAAAATCTAAAAATGAAGATGTGATGGAGATAAATTGGACGTCTCGGAATCTCGGAATCTCGGATGATCCCAGACGGGTGGCAAGGGCAGTTTCCCATGGAGCCTCTGCCTGTTGGAATTGTATAAAGTTATTGGGTTATGACCAAGGTGCTGTCCATCTACTAGCTTCAGGGACCATTCCATTAGAGGATTTTACGATGCGAATGTAGGCTGCACTTGACGAAAACCAAGCAGAGGCAGTGCCGAAGCGACTAAAGAGTCATTCTGAAATGTTTCATACTCTGGGTTGTTGTTGTGGAGGGTTGTGATTGTGGTTGTTGTTATTGTGGTTGTTGTTATTGTGGCTGTTGTGGTTGTGGTTGTGGTTGTTGTTGTTGTGGTTGTGTTGTCATGTTCTTGTTTGTGTTCTTGTTCTCGTTTTGATCGTGGTTCTTGCACCTGTTTTGGACGTCTTGAGGCAATGCTCATGTACAACATCGTTGCAAGACTTGTTCTTTTGCTTCAGGGTTCTTGCTAAAGAAATAACATCCGGATGAAATATAATGACCTCAGTGTCACGTCACTGAAACGAAGGATAACAATGGTTAGTAGTGGTAGCTTTCTTGAAATTACCTTGTTTCAGGCATTTTCATGTCAATGAGTTATCAAGTTATCATAATTCAACCATGTATATATATATATAATATGATTATATATATATATATATCCCATTGTATCCCATTAAAATTCCATTTATATCGAGTTAACACCAATATGATATGCATCCGAAGTCTTCAAAGTTTGGCTCTCCTTCAGATGACTCTCCATGCAGCTGCCAGGTGTCGGAGTACAAGGCCGGCATTTACGCCAGCGCACCACGTCGCCGTAGTTTGTTCAAATGGTCTGCAGCAGGGATGGATATAGTGCCTGGACTGCAAGTGCTGAACAACTTTTGGGCAGTCAAAATTGTCAAAATTATTTTTCATACTTCATTTTCATTCAGTTTACCTTGGTTTTTCCTTAGTTTTCCAATGGGGTTTCAGTTTTACCGTGGTTTTTCCAATCGGTTTTTCCAACGCCCGGGAGATGCTTCCCACGCGAGGTGGCGGATCGCGCCTACGGCTTGGCAAGCAATTTAAACATTGGATGCTTGGGGGCCGGATTTTTTTTGGGGGGTCCGTGGCAACTGGCAGTGTGTCAAAACCTGGTACCCCTGGTGAACATCAAAATAGCTGGTAAATGGATGTTCATCCCCCTAAAAATGCTATTATTGGGTATTGATCCATACCCAACTGTTTTATTTTTGGGATTTGAAAGTGGATAGTACTGGAACATCTAAAAAAAACTATGATAGCTATGGTAAATATTAAAATGAATCTGAAAACCTATCTTAGAATCTAGAGAATTGATGTATCTTAATCTATCTGAAAATCGATCTAAATCTGTCTTAAGCTTAATTTGCCTTAATCTGCGTCAATCTGTTTTTATCAACCAATAAATTCAGCAATTAATGATTCAATCAATGAATCAACAAATCAACAAATCAATCAGCAAATCAATCAGCAAATCAATAAAACAATCTATCAATCAATCAATTCATCAATCAATCAATTCATCAATCAATCAATTCATCTATCAATCAATTCATCTATCAATCTATCAATTCATCAATCAATCAAGCAAGCAAGCAAGCAATCAATTAATCAATCAATCAATCAACGAACCAATCAATCAATCAACCAAGCAACCAACCAATCAAGTAATCAATCAATCAACCAACCAATCAATCAATCAATCAATCAATCAATCAGTCAAAACACGCATATACATTATATATATACATATACCTTAGTCTGATCAATTTGATCTCTTTTTGCGCCAAAAATGGGTCATTTCCTGCACTCGTGTTTTTTTCGACAATCACCAGGTCCAGGGAGGCTTTAACCCGACGTTTTTGCCGAATATGTTTTTTCTGGGTTGAAATTCTGAAACCACCAGCCATTTACAGGCAATTTTTATATATAAATCTTAGCGTTGAACTCTGCTTTCCCATAGCTGCCATAGCTCCCAGGAGAAAGCGATATCTCCAATTTGCTGTTGTTGCACGCGCAGAACCTTCAAGATGATGGAGCAACGGAGATCTGGGAGACTTGGGCAGATGACCTACAGCCTGTGACAGCTTCAAATTCATTGGCCAAGCTGTGGATGAAATCAGGTAACAACCACCATCAACCACCTCTTTTTGACCCATCCCACGTATGGAAACATGGTGTTTCCACGTAGACCCAATCTGGTAGAACACTCCATCGCCGGGAGTTCAAAATCCGGCGTGATACCAGATCGCCCTGTTGTTGGAGATGATCTCAATTATATCCTCTATAGATAGTTGGGTGATGTGAAGAGTTAGAACCTTTGCCAACTATCTATAGTGAATATCATTGATATAATCCTTTTCTATCCAACAACTACAAGCTGTATTGGATAGTTGGATTATATTTATCATTTCCCCAATAGATAGCTGGTCATATCCATCAACTATTGGATATAAACATATTATAGTCCAACTATCTACAATGATAGTGAATTCATATACAGCTATATAGATCTATATAGTATAGCAACTATCTACAACCTTTGGCCATGCCCTTTTGTTGCCACCTTTCGCCGCTTTCTCAGGACACAGCCTGCCAGTGGTTGAAGGAAAATACCAATGCCTGGAAGAGCTGGGTGCCGGATCAGACCGTCTGTGCTGTGGGGAAAGGCCGGGACGACTTGACCATGGAAAACCCATAATATATAATCATAATATATAATCATAGTATATAATCATAATATATAATCATAATATATCATAATATATAATCAATGATAATATATTACAATAATCATATAGTGAATATAACATATATATACCCTCTGGTTATGACTGACATAGCCATGGAAAGATCCACCATGCTATGAATAGGTAAACCATCGATCTCAATGGGTCATCTATACCATGGCAAACTGTTAGTCATAACCAGAGGGTAACTTTTCACGGGTGAAACGAATTGAGAGACTGGAAGCGGCACTCTGAAAAGGAGGACCGTCAACAGTTGAGTCCAGGCAAAGCATGGCAAAGCTACATCTGATGGAGGGTTTCAAATGTCTTGAGTTTTCATGTTCTATCCCAGCCACTGTAAAATGTGATGATGATCCCCCAAACACATTTTTGCGGCGAAGACTGCATCGTCATTTGAATCATGTTTTAGGTAGACCGATGGCTGACTGTCTAGGTTGATATGACCAGGTGTCATGGTTAGCCATGAAAACCAGTTGCAACACCTGTGGCATGGCCCATTGATCACCGCCACGACGGCTGGAGGCTTGGTGGATTTGCAAGGAAACTTTGTAATGCAACGCCACTGGGAGTTGAACGGGGGGTCCCCAGGTCAGTGATGTTTCTCCCTTGGGTTTTTATTGGTGGAATGCTTCGCAAGAGAACAAACCATAAAAATTCCTTGGACCTCGTCCTAAGGGAATGGGATCTTCCACTAGTCCACGTTGACGTCAACGTTCAAGGCTTAGAGGTCCAGAATTCTGTCAATGTTTAGTCTAGTAGCATCACATGAAAGATAAATTGGCGCCGAACAGCTTGACCATGCCAGTGAGTTGGTAGTTGGAAGACAACTTTCCTCTTCAAATGCTGGATTCTCAAAGTCTAATTATGATGTTTAGTGCGGGGAACATGGAAAAATGAAGAAACATGAAGAAACATGGAACATATCAAACCATGGATTGTTTTCCCGGCTTGGGGGATGCTCATCAATCCATCAACAGGGATTTATCCATCCATATCTATTCATTGTAAGGATTCCCATTATCCCAGTTGCGGGATGGATAAACCATATGGCAGCTTTTTTCATTTGTAACCCCCAAAAAGAAAAGAACAATCCCACCAAACTAGTGATTATCAGATTGATAATGAATAATATACGTATGTACTTTTCAGCTATTTTCTATATCTTTACTATAGGGTTATAGGGGTTTACTGTCTAAAAAAAAACCTTCTTCAGCTTGAACGGACATCAAATCGCAGGTGAGCAAGCGGTGAATTGCGGTGTATGTCCCCCCGGATTCGCCTCGCAGAAAGAAGGGGCCACTCGTGTCTGGGCGTTCAGAGACGCGACACGTCGGAGAGCTGGATCTGTGGACCGTTTGGACAATATTACTGTATAGACTGTATAGAGTATAGAGGGTTTCCAGTATAAACCATTTAAACCATCCAGCTAGTGGGGTACCCCGATGACTATTGAAAGCCTCAGTAGCCGGGTAGCCCAAAATTTGATGGTATGGTGACTATGGTGAATGATCATTTTTCCATTTAAGATTGCCCCATATTTATTGGGGCCCTATTTTCAGACAAACCCACGAATCTTTGATATTCGCAAAGACAGACTTGATATTCGTAAAGACTGGAGATAAACATCTTAGGTTTATTTTGAACATGAACCTAGCAAAGCTTAGTAAATAGAGGAACATACCTTGGGTACTGTTTGATTCTGTTTGGTATGGTCTGAACAAATCAACACTTGCCTTCAATTGGCGCTCAAAAAATGAGGTACCAATGGCCGGACCCAAAATTATCCAATTCTTGGAATCAATAAGAATCACATCTCAGAATCATTTTTCAAAATGTTGTTCCCCAACATACTATAGAAACTATATACAGAAACTATATCTATAGATAAAAATATATATAGTTCCCCAAAGATAAAAAACTATAGATAAACAACATTATATAAACAACTATATACAGAAACATAAAATCCACAGTAGAATGGACATTGCTTCGAGGCAAACTTTTCAGGTTTTCAGGTGACATCCCAAAAGCAAACGAGGATTGCAAGGACAGCACGTGGCTGTGCCGTTGGGGTTATTTTATGGCTAGAAGTCATGGCTGACGACCCCCAGTTGGAATTTCCAACTTCTGTGACTGCCATATAGCCCAGCTAGCAGCTAGTGGAAACTGCAGAACCGCTGGGGAACTCCGAGGCGTGTGCTCGCCCTGTGAGCCGGGCTTCTATCAGAACTCCTTTCGAGCCTCTTCCTGTACGGCCTGTGAGCTGGGTTCCATCGCTTCGGAACCAGGTGCCGCGGGGCCGGAAGCGTCTAGCGTTGATGTATGTTGATGTTTTGGGGGGTGAAACGGTGAACATGGATAAGAATAGGGAAGCATCAAACATGGCCTAAACATGTGGGACTTCGGATATCCTGGGATTTTGGACTTACGACTGATGAATTTGTTGCTGACAATCAAAGCTGTTCACCTGCACCCCTTGGATGGTACCCTTCAACTGGTGATTTCGCAGCCATCCACATATTATGATATATTATGTATGTTCTATAAATAAGATCTCCGTTGTATATCTTATGTCTAACTATCTTCAATATTAAAATCAATCATATAACAACACATATCTGGAAGTTTTGGATCTATCCATTTATCAATCTATCCATCTATCAATCTCCTAAATCTTGTCTGAATCATAGATATTCATGTATCTATCTATTTAGATATCTAATTTAGAATCGATCCATCTATCAATCATCCACAATAGATCAGTGATGGTTATGGACTTATGGATAGATATCTATCTCATCTATCATCCATCAATTATCATCCACATCAATTGGGAATGATACATTATATATATAATATGATGATGATGATGATGATGATGATGATTGATAGTTGGATGGTAGATCAAATTCAACTATCAATAGTGATGATATGTGATGTTCTTTCTTTTCTATAGATATTTATGACATTCAGTTTTTCAACTTTCATAACTTTCATTAAAAGATCATAGAAAATGACGAAAATGACGGTGTTCCCCATGTTTTCCTTACCCATAGGATCCATGGTGCTGCTATATATGGTAACATTTACCATCAATATACCCCAAATGTTAGTTTTATGGTAAATATACCCCCAATGTTAATATATATCCATAAATATATGGTAACATTTACCATAAATATACCATACATGGATCCTATGGGTTATGTTTTTTCGTTTTCTCTCCGCAAAAAATGCCGCAGGCTCCGAGACCTGCCGGCCCTGCAGCCTGGGAAGCTTCGCCAACCGCACCGGGCAGAGCACCTGCCACCGTTGCGGCGCGAAGGAGACTGAGTCGGTGCCGCGGCGGGGACTGGTTGGGGGATGGAAGATGTGGAAAAGGTACAGTGTGAGACCCCCCACTTATAAGTTGGTTTATAAGCCCCAGTAACTATAGTTCTAAGTACCATAAACCATAGTTATTGGAGTTATATACCAACCATGGAAAAGCCATGGAAAAGCCATGAAAAGCCTAAGGAAAAGCCTAATGGCAACCCATGGGGAAACCTCGGAAAACGATCTACTCAATTAAGGATGCTGGATTTTCGCTGGATTCTAGTGACTATAGTGGGATTTGACACTATTTTTTTGATGGACTATAGGGGGAGTTGAAAGAGAAAACAGTCCACCCAGGACTGAGAAATATTGAACCAACAAGAGCAAACACATCTGTTTAGGTGATATCATGGGGTAATGAGCTTTGGGGCTGTCCGAAAATGGTAGTATAAAATAGGATAAAGCCAATAATGATATGGAGATATTTTATGGAATATACATCATTATACATCGTATTTTACACTTACAGTTAGCTTACTATCGGATTTGTCCAAATATGAGACTGGTTGGTGGTTTCAAGCATTTTTTATTTTCCATCATATATTTTCATATATGGGATGTCATCCTTCCCATTGACGAATTCATATTTTTCAAGATGGTTATTGCACCACCAAAGATCAGAGGTACCCCAAAATGGCTATTCCTAACATGCAATGCATGCTGACAGGATCATCATGGATCCGTATTGGGATGACCAGTGGGGGTTAGCCAGCTACTTATTGGTCGGGTCATGAGTGAATTGCTTAGTTCGCCTCAGCTCCGGAAAAGCATCCTTACGCTCTGCCAGCTCTGAAAATTTACGAGAAAATCCAGATGACACTGCTATCAGCTCACGGACGGCCAAACACATCACAAAACCTCAGGTAACTCCCAGAGGTTACATGAGGTTACCCTCTGGTAAACGTTTACATAGCTATGGAAAGATCCACGATTTTATAGCTGGGTAAAGCCACTATTTCGACTGGGCCATTTTCCAGTTCGCAAACTGTAAACGTCATTACCAGAGGGCAAATCCCATTAAAATCACCATGTTCTCTTTGTTGGTGAAATCCGAAAAAAAACCACCATTAAACCATGTAAATCCCAACATTTTACCATGTCGGTTTCTCCCATTACCAGCTGAGGCTCAATGGACCACTAGTCTGGAGGTGAATTCCGGGTCCGACGGTTCCAGTCGATGGATTCAGGTCAGCGCCAAAGATCTCGCTGGTTTCACCATGAAAGATGGGCAAAAACGTCACTTCATGGGGAAAAAAAGGGGATAGACATAGATAGAAATAGATATAAATGGATATATGATTATAGCATATTATGATATATTATGATATAATGCATAATATAATATGATATCGCCACTCCTATGATGTGGCTACAGATCGAGTTATTGGGGCATTGATCCACATTTTGTGAAAACCATATATATATATATATATAGATGCAGTATACTTACTATAGAATATAACTTATATGCATACACGTACAAGTTTTTTTTTGGGTCCGGGGTCCAATCATTTTGGTCCATACCAAAAGTCGGGCAGAAGTCATGAACACGAGGCGTTTCACCCGGAGCGTACAGTTTTTCCGCAAAGTTGAAGGACTGGATGAAAACCAGTAGCCCCAGAGAAAACACAGGAAAAGATTGAAATTGACCATTCTTATTTTAGAATTTGACTTTCATACTCGTTTGTATATTTTATATATATGGTATAATCTTACGGCCAGGACGGGGGTGCTGCCTGGGGAAGTGCGTTTTGACTGCTCAGGGCCAGTGTTGTTTCCATTTTGGGATGTCGGCGGAATGGCCAAATGGCTGACGAGATTTGTTTCCAACACACAAGAAACCCTAAACCCTAAACCCCAAAACTTAAATCTGACATGAAACCCAACCCTAGGTAATCCTTGAAAGTAAAGATTCATCAACACCGTGGTGGCAAAAACAATCCCTAAATGAAACAGTGATAAACCCTCAACAAACCCTAAACAACCCCAAACAAAACCCAAACACACCCTAAAGAGAGGGTGACATGATAGTTTTTGTTTGGGTACTATACTTGCAGAGTTTGATCCACTTTGATGTTGTCGAGCCACGACGGACCTGCCATTTCTTCGCCGTTTTCAGAGGCTTGTTCACCTTGTTTGATAGAAACTTCCAAACAGAATTTAAACAGAATTTGATGAAACAATCATAAACAATCCAACTAGATAATTCCGAATGCCAGAATTTCTCTCCAAATTTCTTTCCAATTTTCTCTCTTTGTTGGTGACCAGAATTTCTGTCGGGCAGGTGCAAGGAGCAAGTTCTGCTGACTACTGTGCCTGTGTCCAGGGCACCTTTCTCTTTGAAGATCGATGCAAGGTGGGGGCCGCAGGGCCCCAAGACGTTTGGCCCGTGGAGGTTTCACCATCTCTGGCCATGATAAAATAATTCAATGGCTATGGCTATGGCTAATGTTTGCAATGGCTATGGCTATTGAAAATGGGATTTCATGGGATCGCTGATGAAATATGATGAATTATACATGTCTTCTTTGTGGGGGGAAATTGGTGTTTGGACCTCTAAAATGCTACAGCAATTTTCCCCTTTATCGGGGTAGACGTGGAACAACCTTGAAAATTGGGTTCAAAAACCGACCATGGGTTTATAGTTTATGGTAGATGAAACATGATAGGAGAGGAATATATGGGTGATATATGGGTGGTTTTGTATGCAAGGAGACGTTCAAACGTATATATGTTATGTTATGTTATGTTATGTTATGTTATGTCATGTTATGTATGTGAATGTCATGTTATGTAATGTAATGTTAATGTTAATGTTCATGTAATGTAATGTATGTATGGATGTGTACAAAAATGAGGGTGCCCCAAAAGCATGCACAGTTTGACTATTTCAAAAGTCACCTTTTTGGCATACCGCTCAAAAAGTCGGAAAGACCGAAGTGGATTTGGAACAGAACATATGGGATTTACCCTCTGGTAAACTGTCACATAGCTATGGAAAATCACCATTTTTCATGGCGAAATCCACTATTTCTATGACCATTTTCAATAGCAAACTGTTAGTTTACCAGGCCGGGTATGAATATCACATAGCCCAAAAAATTGTTGATCTCAACAGAAAAATTGTGTGATCTCAACCGGCTGCATTTTAGGGTAATTTGAGACAAAGCCTTAAATCTATGAAGCAATCGGACACTGGTTTTTGAGATCGGTGCGTCTTTGGTGAGCGGCTTTAAGCACTTTGTTTGAAAAAGTAGATGAAAATTACATTCATCACTCAACACTGTCAACAACTTTGCTCCCCAGGTGTTTCTCTTTACATATCTTTAGATCAATCAAAAAGCTGGCTTCCCGACTACATTGATTAAACATTAATGAGATACCCTCTGGTGTCATCAAACATGGCTGGAAAGTCCTCCATTTAGATGATTTTCCCAACAAACAACCTCCATTTATAGTGGATCTTCCTATGGAAAAACCTCCACGGATTTTCTGATTTTCCGTTGTGAATTTTCCCAACAGAAAAGCTCCATAAAACAGCTGCAAAATTCAGAGATTTTCTCAGCTCCATGGCAGGCCTGCACGGAAGGTGCCAACTGTCCCGGCTCCAATCAACTTGAGGCGATCTTCGGGCTGAACCTTTCGATGGGGCTTTCCCTACAGCTGGTTGGTGGTTTCAAACATGGCCGTTATTTTCCATTTCATATACGGGATGTCATCCTTCCCATTGACGAACTCATATTTTTCAGAGGGGTTGAAACCACCAACCAGTAAGTCATGATGGATCCCCAGTCGTCACCATGGGTTAACCAGGTTAACCTTTACTGAAATGGATGATGACTTGGATGATGAGAATGGGCTACCCCCTTTTTTGGAAACCACCATCCATATCTTTCGGGGTTTCAAATACAGAAAAAACGGATCAGAGATCGAGTCGATGAATTTTTTTGCTTCCCAAATTGGGATTGGATGTATTGACCAGTTGGTGATTTCACCGGCAGACTTGATGCGGATTGCGGAACTGGCAGATGTAACTCTGGTGGAACTTGAATGTTTGTTTTCACGTGCATTTCCATATTTAAGGGATAATTCTGATTGTTGATGACTGGACGTTTGGGATTGAAACTTGAAACCACCAATTCATGGTGCGTATGACAGCAAAACAATCCAGCCTAGATACAGCCATCAATCTCAGACTCCTGGAAATTATGAATGGAAGATCATCTATAGCATCCTAGGCAAATAGTGTGTCTCAGGAATCTTCAGTACCTGGTTCCAAAGGGTAAAAACCTACAGCACAAACCAGATTGATTTGAACCATTGTTTGTTATTCGTGGGTTTACGACATCAGGATTGACAGCAGGTGTCATTCCTGCCATGTTTTAGCTAACGGGTGCCAAACCGTACGTGTAGTTACACACATTTTCAACATGGGGTGGGGTGGGGTGGGGATGTTAACGTTCGTTAGCAGTTGAAGACGCCACGCATGCTACGCTGAGCATGTGGTG
>Ga0126342_10003772_pt1 | contig 25391 bp, 22 predicted proteins | sample Cyp1metagenome_FD_92528 | JGI IMG/M metagenome (GOLD analysis project Ga0126342, IMG submission 92528) | Coral microbial communities from Lord Howe Island, Old Settlement Bay, Australia - Cyphastrea 1 metagenome | ecosystem: Host-associated > Invertebrates > Cnidaria > Coral ... | reverse complement strand
GGAAGATATGGGACAAAGAATGTGCAGAAGAAAGTTAGAAAGAATGTCAGAAAGAATGTCAGAAGATATGCCAGAAGATATGCCAGATAGAATGCCAAATAGAATGCCAGAAGATATGTCAGATAGAATGCCAGAAGATTTGCCAGTAAGAACATGTATAAATGTCATGGTGGGGATCACACGAAGTAAAGTAATTTGATGTTTTTTGGATTTTACCAGTCAAGTCATCCAACAAAATGGGGGATGTTCCACGGTTTCACCGGTTGCAGCCTCCAGTGGTCCCCGCCTTGTGCTGGATCCACAGCATGGTGGTGGTCACGTCCCCGATGGGACTCCAGGCGCCGCCCGCATTGGCGGCCACGACCACCAGACCGCCACACGCGTGGCGCCATTGCTGGCCTGCGGTCATGAACCATTGGGGACCTACATGGTTTAAACCCCTCTGAAATGAGGACATGATTGCAATATGTTGCAATATTATTATATCATATTAAATATATATATATATTAATTTATATTATGTTGTATTATATTATATTAAATTATATTAAATTCTATTATGTTATAATTATCATATTACATCGGGATTCCATTTAATCAGGTAGTTTATAGGGTGTTGTTTTGATGGCTTAACCGTTTTAACAATCCAATACATGGGGGATATATTGAAAAGATTCAATCTTCAATGCCACCTGTGGCCAGCCCAAAAGACCAAACCAGAACCAATACGTCTCACCAGAGTTTTTCGTTGGGGAGCAATTGCCCAGTAATTCAACTGGGTATGGGTCAATACCTATAGATACATTTTTAGTGGGATGAACATCCATTTACCAGCTATTTTGGGGTTCACTAGGTACCAGGGTTTTGACCCATCCCCAACTGATTCAAATGGCTTTCAATTGGCTGTTGGATCTTAGAACTGGACGGATTTACCCCAACACATCCCCGAAAATCACACACGACGACGCCCCCAAAAAATTTGCACCTTGAACGCGATGGTTTTCTTGGGGAAATCTTCACCGGAAACCATTGATTTTCCCCATGAAATGATGCCCGTCTTCCACTAGGAGATGAAGAACGTCAAAAAAGAACCCCTTTTTTTGTCCCTGTATACTGGTTGGTTGACAAGGATTTTCTGAATGATGGATTGTGACAACATATATGTACGTATATACTATACTAATTAAATATATTCATAGTAATAATAAATAAGAAAAATGATAATCTGCCATATATAGCGATCAGTATAATCCCCTATTCAACCAACAGCTTTGAAGACTCGACAGGTTAATCTTTCGCCGGGAGGCGGTGAGGCACGACTCGCTGAAGGATCTTCACACAAACAATGGTGGCCTCAGAGACCCGCTGCATGTAACATCATTCTGGGTAAATTACAATATTTCACAACCTGAAATCAATTTATATATTTCACTAACTAGTAAGGTTATCTTGTAAAAGTATTGTAATTAATTGTAATATCAATTAAGGTGATTTTGGGATGATTTCCCTGAAATAAACCATGATTCCAGGGTTCGGGAGAACAGTGAGGTCGTTATAATTTACCCAGATCAATATAATCACCCAAAGGCCAAAAAAAAAAACGCAGGGAAATCTGAAAAACAATCTTGAAGGAACACTTTCTTGGAAAGAGTCGTTTGGTGATTGGTAACTCATTTCACCAACCATGGGTTTTGAATTGAAACACTCACAGAAGATCTTCAATGCTTTAACAGTAGAACCAACCGCTGCTAATCAACCTTGAAATGGATACACATTGGATTCACAAGATGTACATCAGCCATAGACAAGCGACAAGTATATACAGTCCAACTGCATTAATTAATTTCCTCACCATCGTTCTAAAAAAAGTTATGCTGGCGTCATGTATGTTCACTGGATGATGCCCCGATTTCTTTCTTGACACATGCCAGAAAAACTAGCTGTCAGGTCAGCCAATGCTACTTCCGCAGTTCTTCCGAGGAGGTTCTATTCCCTAAATTCATCTATCCTGTGGTAGTTTAACATAGCTATAGAACATCACCATTTTTACTAGGTAAACCAGCTATTTCTATGGACCATTTTCCATAGCAAACTGTTAGTTTACCAGAGGGTACTGGATACTCAAAAGAATTCATCAACGGCGGGGGATGCAGAACCACCATGCTTAAAGCGGCAGTTCCCTGTGGTTCCCTGACACCGCTGGAACACCAGCCACCTTAGGACCTGGCTGTGAGGTTGTCGATCAGGGAACTCAGAAAGAAGGCCAGGAAGCCTCAGAGAACGGACTTGACCCATGACACCAGTTGTAGTAGCAGCCTCCTAGGTGGGAAATATTCATCAAAGCCATAAATATCCATGGATACCATGCCATTTCTCCATAGATTCTGGGTAAATCGTCATTGAGTATCATTGACCTGAAAGCTTCGGCTTGGGGATAGTTATCCCTATAGCAATCATCTATGCTACCCTCTGGTAAACTAACAAACTATGGAAAATCACCATTTTCAATGGGTATATCAACTATAAATGGCCATTTTCAATAGCTACGTTAAATTACCGGGTATCTACGGTGAAAATTGACCCAACAAAAAGGTTTTCTCGTCAGCTCAGCCACAGATCATCGGCATCAAACGGCCTGGGTGGTCCTTGGTGCCTCAGTGCCGTTCCCGGCGAAAAGGTGTCGCTCGGCGACGTGAAACTCATGCGGAACATGACTTTGAGAAAATTTGCAACCCTTCCACATTCCAAGAAAAAATGTGGGATAACATATATCATTCATATATCATTCATATATCATTCATATATTATCCATATATTATTTGTATATTAGTCATAATATCATTACTATATCATTCATATATCATTCATATCATATACCCTCTGGTAAACTAGCATAAAACTATTGATGGTGATTCATAACATATCACTATTTCTATGGTGATTTTCCATAGTTAGGTTAATTTACCAGAGGGGTATCCCACTACTTCATATCATTAATATCATTACTATATCATTCATATATCATTCATATATCATTAAACCCATATTAGATTAATGATCATATAGCTATAGTTTAATGGGATTAATCATACAAGATATATTAAACCCATTGCTTGGGATCTTCAAAAAGCGCAGCCTCGTCACGCTTGACCAAGTAGCTGGTGATGCCTGGCGTGGCGATGACTTTGCTAAGCCGTTAAAGCCAACGGGCGAACCATAGGAAAACCATAGGAAAACCATAGGAAAACCATAGGAAAACCCGAATTTGCTAAGCCAAAACGGGCGAACCATAGGAAAACCATAGGAAAATGGTGGTTTAATGGGATTTAATGAGATTTAATGGGATTTAATGGCACTTACCCTCTGGTAAACAGCCACATAACTATGGAAAGATCCACCATTTTTCATGGGAAAACTCCACTATTTCTATAGCCATTTTCAATAGCTATGTAACAAATTACCAGAGGGTAGTATGAATCATTATGACACTTAAATAACCAGATGGCGGGTTTACATAATTTAATGGGATTTAGTATATGGTTTAGTTGGATATCACAAACTTAGATACTTGGGGGATCATCCTACGACTCATAACTTCGGATGGTGCTTCTGTGTTTTTTTGTACTCCTTGATAATTGGGATAACCCACTGAATGGGGATTTATTACCCAGGGTTGTTCACCACTAAGTGGGATGATTCTCCAAGTACCACTTTAGCAGCACATGAAATCACTCTCTGGTGGGGTGCCAGGCAAAATAAATTTATATAATATGATATAATGCGGGCTTGACACTTTTGATAATACCACCTGAGGCATGTTTTCTCATGTTTTCTACATTAATCATCATTCATCAATGCGCTTGTTCTATCTTTTGGGTGTTGCTAGGCGGCCGTTGGCCGCATTGCCCCAGCCCGAGCTCGGGCATTGACTTGCAAGCGCCAGGATATTAACTTCAATCATTGCCTATCACCTCACATGGCATGCACTTTGACATTCAAATTGGGGTTTGCCAGAATGTCTAACCTAAATCCTCAGGAATCATCTTATAGCTCTGTTGAACCTTATTTTATCCTGGATTTCCACTGGTTCTTCCGGTTGCCATGAAACGGGGATCGGCACCTGAGAAACCTCCGAGGTGATCCACCGATTCCACCAAAGCCATTGCAGGAAGCAGAAACAAAATCACCTCAGCGCACCATGAGAGATATAGAGTAACACTGAGTAACCGAAAGATAGAGGTTGATGTTGATGATGATGATGATGTTGTTGATGATGACGATTATGATTATTATGTTGTTGTTGACGATGATGATGATGATGATGATGTTGATGATGATGATGTTGTTGACGATGATGATGATGATGATGATAATGATGATGATGATGATGATTATGATTATGATTATGATGATGATGGCGATGGTGATGACGAGGTTGATTATGATTATGATTATGATGCTGCTGCTGCTGCTGCTGATGATGATGATGATGGTGATAATGATGATGATGATGATGATGATGATGATGGTGATGGTGATAATGATGATGATGATGATGATGGTGATGATGATGATGGTGATAATGATGATGATGATGATGATGATGATGATGATGATGATGATGGTGATAATAATGATGATGATGATGACGATGATGATGATGATGATGATGATCATGATGATGATGATGATGATGATGGTGATAATGATGATGATGATGATGATGATGATGGTGATAATGATGATGATGATGATGATGATGATGAGGATGAGGCTTAAATATTACCTTTCAATTTGTCCGTGATCCAATTTCCGGCATCGTTTTCACTGTTGCTGGAGATAGTTTGTGGGCTATAGGATGCTATAGGCTATAAGTTTTAAGTAAGGCAGCACTTAGGAATTCGAATATAACATCAGGCAAAACATATTTAGCTAAATATGTCACTATTCTCCCTCCATCGCCTTCAAACCAGGTCTGCCGCTTGATATCCCAACGGCTGCTAAGATTTCAATATTACTTCATTTACTCATTTAGTATTCTATATATCTTCCTCCATTATATCTTCCTCCATCTCGATATTCCATTCGTATTCCATTCATATTCCATTGACATCCCATTATTCCGTGAATATCCCCAATAGACCAGCATTTTTATTGGTCAGATCACCGTTGAATACTCATGTTGATCGGTGAAAAATCACCATGTTCTTTAAGGTTTAATCCCCATGTTTAAGGTGTCATCCCAATTTTTAACAGAATTCTGCTGAAAATGTCCCATGTTTACTGGTTTTCATCCCCCATCTTTGGCGAACTCAATCCAGTGGCACTGCCAACGTCCACCAAGCCCTTGCCTAACTCGTGCGTCAGGTGCTCGTGACCTACACACGAAGTCGTGCCGTGGGGAAAAATGCTGGGCCAATGAGTTTTATCAAGATTTGGGAAACCATTGGTTAAGTATGGTTTATAATCTAAATGGTTAGCAATGGTTTATAACTAAGTGGTATCAACCATTTTATTGCTAACCATAGTGGGTATCAACCATTACTTAACCAATGGTTTCCCAATAATCTAAATGGTTAGCAATGGTTTAGTATTGCTATATAGTGGTTTATAACTCTAAATCTCGATGGTTAGCAATGGTTGATACCCACTATGGGCCTTTTTGTTTTTTTTTTTCAGTTTTGGATGGAGAAATGATGGGAAAAATATGGGGAAAGCATCTATAGATGCAGGTCTTAGTGGGAAAATCTATTCTATATAAAATGATAACAACATGAAAAGCCAATGTCATAAACCGACCATTTTTGGGGATGGAAACCTTACCACCTATTAAAAAAAAAACAAAACAAACACAACAACTTGGGGATTGTTTTTCTGGCATTAGGTGAAGCCCAATCAATCAAAATGATAATGCTAATGTGATGGGGATATGATTGTGATATGGATTGATGTGCTCTGATGTAGGAATATGATATTGATGTTGGGGTCCATAATGGGGTAGGATGGGAACAACATGGTACAACATGGTAGAATATGGTATAACATGGTATGATATGGGGATATATGGGACAGAAGGCATAAATACAATGGTGATAGTACAGGTGTGATACATGTACAATACAATATGATGGGATAATGTCAGAAAATGTGCCAATCAATGCATTGTTTCGACACAATTTTCATGCAAGATTATATGTTTATCCAATTCCGGGACAACAGAATGGTCAGCCGTCCCAAGTCATTGCAGTTTTGATGAAACAGGCTGATACACCATGGAATTACAAGATACTGATTGCCTGATTGCCCCTGCATTGCCCCTTCCCACCCTTTCAGAGGCTAACAAGGGATCTGAGAATATTCCTGTGCGTCGACCGTCGAGCCCAAGGTACCCTTGGAACATATCCCAGCAAGCCGGCCCCAAGTCCGAAGATTGTTTCTGCGGAATTTGTGATCCATTCTTTCATGCGAGTTTTTCCATACATTACTGGAGGGATACTCACCATCATTTATCCAGGATATCACCTAATATGCTTACAACATGCTATAGAATCTGGTGAACATCCCCTCCAAACTGGCAACCAGTTTGGGATCATCAAAAATCATCTAACAGAAATTGGTGATGCTATAGAATCACCACAGCTCATGGTGAAATCCCCAATTCGAAATCGGTGATGTTTCCACCAGGTCCCTGCGCCAGATCCACCAGGTCCCAGCCACCTTCTTGCGACTTGGTGGGGTGTTCCACAGCCCCATGGTAGGTCCACATCACCGATGCCTGGCTACAGATAGCTAAAGGATATGTAGAACTGGGGCTTCAGTTGGAGCGATTTTTTTGGGTGATACTGACATTGGCTTTAACACATTATAACAGCTACAGTAATTACCCGGAACATGTTTTTCCCAAAAAAGCCCTCTGGTTATTTAACATAGCCATGGAACATGGCCTATAGACATAGATGTTAAAAATGATGATTTACCTGTTCAAACTGGTGATTCTCCAGTTCGCGACGTTAAAAAACAACCAAAGGCTATATCCCATTTTGGTGGATCATAATCCCATTTAAAAAAAAACCTATGAAATCCTATATACCCTCTGGTAATTTAACCTAGCTATTGAACATGGCCCACAAAAATAGTTGATTTACCCATTAAAAATGGTGATATTCCATTGTTTTTTGTATGTTTACCAGGCCGGGTAACTTCATTTTCCCAGCCATAGCTCCCAGCAGTGAGACGTTCCCATCTTCATTTCCCATCCAAGGCACTAGGATCAACATGATGGCAGACTTGTCCAGCCGCACCACGTCCTGAACAGGTGGAATCCAACCGGTTTTGTTGGACAAAAAGATGGGGACAAGGATGAACAAACAATGAATCTCAGGTTTTTAGTATATTTCATTTGGGTCTTAGATTTTTTTCTGTTAATTCTTTTTGGGGGTGCGATAGTTAGTTTGACCGAAACTCAAGAGATATGTTACAACTAGTTCACTCTAGTTCACTCTAGTTCTTTATTTGTTCCATCCTGACAGTTCATTTTAGCTGTTTCTACAGTATTTGTTTCACCCCTAAGGGTGTTGGATCTTGTTGCTTTTTGGGTTTGTTTCAATATCCATAGTCAATTTTTGGTCCACAAAAAATGCTCATTTTCTGTTCATGTTCCATTCGTAGCAGTTCAACCGAATGAGTTTCCAGCCATTCTACAAGGTGGTGCCCCATGGTTGGCTAAGTTGGTTTAGTGCTATAACTAGGCTTTTATGGAAGTTATATCTATAGTTCATGGGGATTACTCTCTGGTAAACTAACATAACTATGGAAAATCACCTTTTTTGATGGCTATATCAACTATCAATGGCCATTTTCCATAGCAAACTGTTAGTTTACCAGAAAGTATAAACCAACGAACATCACATTTTGTACCAGCCTGTAGCCAGTTGGGCTATCCGACTATCCCATCCCATCGCTAAAAGCTCCTCCAAGGCGACCAAGACGATGCCCGTCAAGAAAAGGACGCCCAAAATGCTCCGATGGATTTCGGCGTCTTCGATGACCACCGAGGGCCATCCCAAGAAGGCCAACCTGCGGAATCGCCGCATCGTTTCACGAGAGATACAGCTGGAAGTGGCGATGGAATGATTTTTAACAAACTGTAGTAGACTTTAAAACATTAATATTTAGTGTTCTTTGGTTAAACTTTAGTCAACTTTTAGTATTATTTTTCACTTCACCTGGTTCTATCGCCATTTTCGCAGGTTCTGTGCCTGTTTTAGGGGTTTGCATTTGGACTGTTCATTACTGTTCCTCGATTTTTAGTTGTACATTCCACTGGTTTATTCTCATGTTTCCTGGCGGTTGTTGCATTTTCTCGGGATAATATGTTTGCAGCCACCCAAAACTGTGACAGTGAGTACCAGCACAATAACTAATGTAGAAAGGAGCGTTACATCAGGTCCCAGTATCTTTTTCGTTGAAGCTAACCCAACCATGGGAAGTTCAGCCAGAATCCCAGCATATCCCAGGGTTGGTTTACGGGCCAAAGTGGCTTGATGGTGACGCAAGTTATGTGCCCATTCACCAACCATAGGCTTGAGGGTCATTGTATATGGAGATCATCCCATCCCAAACGGGCTAAATAAACCAAGTTCATACCCTCTGGTAATTTAACATAGCTATTGAAAATGACCATTCATAGTGGATTTACCCATTGAAAATTGTGATTCTCCATACACATCCGTATCTGGTTGGCGGTTTGGAACATGATTTTTATGACTTTCCCGTCATATTGGGAATGTCATCATCCCAACTGACGAAGTCCATCATTTTTCAGAGGGGTGGGCTCAACCACCAACCAGATAATATGAGGATATGGTGGGGAGAATATTTGGATGATCAAATGTGGGGATAGTTGCGCGCTAAATCCGTTCATGGCTCAGCCATCGCCCAAGGAACAGAAAGACCAAGGCGAACAGAGTGAGGCTGCTGATCCTGGGCGGTCGTCGTCCCACCCAGAACTGGGTGACTCACCAAAGCTATGATTCAACCAACATGAATTGCATTGAAATGGTGAGTTTAACATGGTTTCACGATCAAAATTGAGGTTTAATCTGGTTGAATATGGTTGAACAATAGCTCTACCGGTCCGAATCGCAAGGTTTGGGGAATCAATCATCAAACATGGAGCCATGGTTGAACCAACGAGCCCAAAAAATACATCCCCCCATCGATGTGTCCCCAGAAGATCAACACTGATGGGTCGAGAACTAAACCAGGATCTTTAGGTGCGAAAAAACGATATTCGCGGGACCTGATTCTCATTTGAAGGGCGGTGCGGAAAAACACTAGTGGAGTACAACTGAGTCAAAGAGAGGTCTGCCGGAGTCCTGCCCAACATGTGAAACACATCTTCATGCAGCCTATATGTTTGCCATATATTCTATAGTTGCTGAACAAATCAAAGCTAGTCCATCTGTGGGATCAGGGTCTTACAATTCAAGCCAGGTCCCAAATATTCGCTGGTTCTCAAATTATGTCACATGCTCGTCAATACACAGCTCCAAGTATATGTTCCCTATTTACTGTAAATTAGTTAGATCATTAGCTGATTGTGTATATTCCGCTTCGTTGACTGCAATCCCCCCCCCAAAAAAGTTTAAACCCAAATTCTAGTTGAACCCAACTCTTGATAGTTAAAACCCCGCTTGTTTAATGCTTACACTCTGGTAATTTAACATAGCTATTGAAAATGGCCCACAAAAATAGTTCATTTACAGTTCTTAAAGATGGTGATTTTCCAGTTCGCCAACTGTTAGTTTACCAGGGGGTAAACTCAATTCTTTACATAAATGATAGTTAGATCCATTACTTACATAGGTAAACCCAATTCATTAACAATTACCCTCTGGTAATTTAACATAGCTATTAAATTGCCATTTATAGTGAGTTTTCCCAATAAAACATGGTGATTTTCCATAGTTATGTTAGTTTACCAGAGGGTAACTCAATTAATAGTTAATACCCCACTTGTTGAATGCTTAGACTTCCATTTTGGATGCTGAGAAGACCTACCTCTGTTGAAAGCATCCGCCTGGCCCATCGACCATGTATTGCCCTGGTTATGGGGGAAAAAAACAACTCTTTACTTAATGGTAAATCATGGGAATATTATGGAAAATTATGTGGAATACATGGAAATACATGGTTATGAACAAAATACTGCAAACATCTACAAACTATCAATGATTTGAAACTCTTTGCGCGTTTTTTGCAGTGCGTAACAGCAATTTCTTGTCTACGCAAGTGTTGAGTTATTCAACTCCATAATATATTCAACGATCCACATCTTCCAAATCTTTGAACGCTTAATATTTCACCATATTTTCCAAAATATTCCTATCTTTTCCACAATATCCGCATGATTTTCCATGATTTGTTCACTTCTATTAACTCTAAAAAACCACATCATCATCTGCCACGGCCGCTTCTAGGCCCTAGGCACTTCATCAACCGGCGTGTCGAGGTGGTTGCAACCTTGACCACCTGGCGATGAAACATATCTCCCCTTGACAGTTGGCTTTTTGTCTTGAAAATAATGGGGACCCAACAAATTGTGTTCATCATCATCATCATCATCATCATCATCATCTAATTCTACCTAAATTAATATACGTACTGTCATTGTGTCCATCATCTAATTTTACCTATGCCTAAATTATCCTATATATATATATCCTGTAGCTGGGCATTAAATGCCTCATTTTCAGACTCCCCACACTTTCATGTCATTGGACTTGTTTCAAATAGTTTGTTGGTTTATATCCCGTTCTGGTGGCAACATATCCCAGATTTCAGGGTAGCTCCCACCACAGATAAAATCCATAATTTCCTCCCCTTCTATCCATCATTTCCTGTGATTGCATGTGAGAAACCCTTTCTTCTTGGTTATATTATGCTATATTTCAGACAGGTTCATGTTGGTAGTTTGTTAGCTACAGACTATCAACATCCCAGTAATATAGGGTCGATCCCTAATTGTTCCACATCTTTCTTGGTGAAGTCCTCCGCAGGCCAGACCTTGTCCGTTGCACATCCACTCTCTTCGGCCTCCCGTCGCGTGGGGCTGCCGCGCATGCGCAGCTCACGAGCTGGAGACTCCATGGCGCTGAACTGCTGAAACTAAGGTCTTTGTGATCGATGCTGGATATTTTGTGACACATGTGGTTGAATTGTAGAAGTATGATACAGTCACACATCAATGAAATAAATCAACGTGTTGCAAAGTTCTTGGACATCGTTTCCATGGCGTTCTGCTGATTCGTGCCTCACAGGCTTGACATGTCTGGAGCCCAAGAACTGTGGGCCCATCAATCCTGCAGGATGGCATGTGGTCACCCAGATTGCTCCATATGGTCCGTACGGATTAATCGTTTCAAATGAATCCTGCCCATCTCCCTAATATGAACACTCCAAAAATCGGTCCAATTATAGTATAGTATACGTATATGATATGTGTACTCAATTTTCCTAGTAAACCATGGTTTCTGGGGGGGGAGTTTCATAATTGGACTTCTGAACCTTGGAAAGCCACGTGCTGATGCAGTCACTTTCCGCAGAGCTGAAAAACATGTTTTGCTAAAAACAACAAAACAAACAACGACAACCCCGAAAACGATAGAGTTTAGCAAAATCTCACTAAAATAGGGGACAAGTGGAACATCACGTTTCTATCTTTTTGGGAGAAAGATGGAGAAAGACCATCCGGATCCATGGAGTGTTTCAACTAGGAACTGATGTGTGACTGGTTGATGCAATCCGTTTCTGGCAAAATTGGGACGGTATATGACGGTATATAAATTTAGCATAGTTTAGCGACAAGTGGCATTACCTGAATTTATTTCATAGTTTCTAGGTTTATGGATTTCTGTTGAAATTGGGATGATACAACCACATGCAACAACATTAGCTCCAACAAAGACCTTCAGGTGTCTCGGAACCGAGGTACGCGTTGGCTTTTTCCCACAAGCAACCCTACACACGTCCCTTGCGTGGGCGCGTTAACGTAACAACCGAAAGATGCAAAGAGCGAAACACAAGGCCAACCTCATTCTTCCACATAGTTTCAACCACAACTTCAGCCAAAATTGAGCTCAATTTGGGCCAAATATGTCATATGTCGCCAAGTGGTTTCCCATGATGTCAGCAGTTCAAGAAACCTTACAATTAGGACCATCATCTCAAGCGTGACTCTCTGTCTCACTCTCTACCCCCTAAAAAAAACAGAAAACAACGATGGAAATCCCAAGTGTGTAACTTTAATCCATAGACACCACAAAGCAAGACTTTTAGTGCTTTAGTGAATCTAAAAGTTTCACATGCCATCCATCCGTGTGTTGCCATGTGTTCCATCAACATTGGCCGTGGAGCCACGGCAGAAAACGAAACGATACGAATTCGAGAAGTGCGCTGTTTGCAGAAACTCTACCTTTTCTGTGAACACCATGTAACCCACACACACATATATATATAACTATATATATATAACTATATATATCTATTATACAATATATATATATTTATATTATATAGCTAATTGGAGTTCTGTTGTTGCAATCCTGATAGTCCCAAGATTGCCCTTGTTTTTTCCAGTCCTTTCTTCCAGTTCTTTGTTTTTTGTAGGGGCTCAAGCAATATGAATAGCTGCACTTTTTTCAATTGGGACATTTCAACTCAAGGCTGGTTGGTGGTTTCAACCCCTCTGAAAAATATGAGTTCGTCACTTGGGATCATGAAATTCCCAATCTATGGAACAATATAATCCATTCATGTTCCAAACCACCAGAAGGTGATTCAGTGGTTTTTCCTTCACACATCATCTACCTCTGCAATCTCCGACTCAGATTCGGGACCTTCCGGGCTGAGTGGATTCGTGACCTTCGACCTTTGAGCCGCTTGCCATGCCGGGTCCTGGCGAATCATCTTGGACCTGGCCAGTTGCACCCCAAGTCATTTCATGGTTCAACATATTTCAACCATCCCAAGTCATGGTATATATATTATATTATATATATATATATTATTTACTGAGTGTTTATATATATATATATATATATGTGTGTGTGTATGCATGTATGTATATATATATAGATAATGTGGGCAACACAATAATAAACCATCCCCCCAAGCACAATTTTTATAGGTGGTATGGTTACCATTCCCAGTCATGGGTGGTTTATGACATTGTTTTACCCCCAGGGTGGTAAATGGCAGCCAGAGCTGCCCAAACGGCCCTGGGGGGCAAACATGGACCAATTCTCGCGAGGACCCGCAGGGTCAGGTGACTGCAACAAGCTCCTATTTGGCAAGCAAAAGAAATGGGCAAAACCAATGAATAGACCATTCTGCGTTGATTGTTTTTTTGTATATCCCCTATTGACTGAGATTATACAAAATCATGGTCATAAAATATCAATGACCAAATGGTGGATCACATTGGGATGATAATATCATTCATTGATATTTCATGGGATGGTTATAATTGTGGTTATAATGATATATCCATGATGGTTTATACAAAAATTGGGATGGTTGGATGGCAAAATTATATAAAATTAGTCCCATAATAATGTGGTAGTCCATGGATAAACCAATAGTATGGGATCCATGGATGGCAATTTTTTTCTTGGTCCCATATATTTATCCATAGATAATGATGGCTAAACCATGGATAATCCCATATAACCGTTATTAAAACTATAATAATAATAATCCCTTATAATAATCCGTTTTCAGTAACCATGGTTTAATTATTGGTCCCATATTTATCCATAATAATGATGGATAATCCCTATCATTAAACCATGGTTACTGAAAACGGCTTTGCCATGGTATCGCCACTGGGATGACCTCCCTGCAGCCGGGTGGCAAATCGCCACTGTCAGGACCTGACATCGAGTCGCTGCCGAAGCCATGGAGGGACCCATGGAAAAACCTACAGTATGACGATGTGTAAAACATAATATATATATATATATATGTAATATATAACATGGAAAACATATATTTATACCACCATTTTATATTACCTTCATATCATAAATATATAATTTTATGTGTAAAGCTACCAAAATCATAGAGTCAAACATATGGATCATATGGTAAAACACGATTTTGTCATATTTTGTCTGGGTACTTGGAGGGTCTAGGCACTTACAAGCCTGACAGTGGCCTGAGTTCATCCCTGTCAATCTGTCAACAAAATCCTGTGGTCCTCCCACAATTCCAACACGTGTGACTTACGTAATGTCCTGGGAAGGACCGCGGTTCAACGACTCCCACGGGGCACAAAATGGCGTCAGCTCCCTTTTGGGCAGCCTGAGTTTTCTGGTAATTCAATGTGGAATAATGGAAACTCCATCAACACATCAATTCATATCACTAAATGTAGTAATACAACATACCTGTTAACTAGACCCCAGAAGTGCCTTTCTGAAAAATGGGTCAACGTACGTCAAAGTACCAAGCTTATGGGGTAAAGCAATTTATGGGTCAACAGTCCAGGTATACCGTTTTTTTTCAGGGGACGGTTCGGCTTGCTGGACTTCTTCGATGACATCTGGGCGCGAAAGTTGAAGACGCCTCAAAAATCGGGGGCAGGTTCCAGGTGGGCCCGGGACATGATCTAAGTGTTGGTTTATAGAGAACACCATGATCACTACTGTATGGTATATCTATATATATAATACTAAGTGATCTAAACTATATATATATATATGGTGATATCTAATATAGATATATGGTTATATCTATAATACTGTATGTATATTTATATATATATAGGGTTATATCTAATACTATGGTTACAGTATATCTATACCATGAACGCTAGTTGTCCAAGTTATAATTCTGTATACATCGGCTCTTGGCTATCGGAAACGGGCGCCACATCCTGAGCTGCGCTTTACCTTAGTCCCCTTGTTCATGACACATCATGACGCTGCGCTCATTCTTTCTCACCATGAACACAAACCATCAAATTTAGCATTGACTCGCTTTCGAGCTTTAGATAAACCCAATCATGACCAGCATAGGCCTGAGTTTGCCTTTTGAACTCATATTCAATCATCCAAATGCCAATGTGTCAATTCACATGTTGGATATGTTTCAAGGATCAACCATGATAAATTAACACCACTTTTGGGGATTTTTCCTCAGCCACTTCAACTTGGGCCCTCACATTTTTGGCTTCGAATCCCCCCATTTCAGCTGGAGATGTAATGTGCCCGTCTTTTTTCTGGTTCAAAACGTATGGGTCGAAACCGTCGAAACCCTCGGTTTTTACATCGATTTATGGAAGTTCATTCACTGAATTTTAGCATTGATGTGCTTAACCCAACCATATACCATTTGGATCCATTTGAGGGATGGTTTTGCTACCCATAGAATTTTGATTTTGGGGATGGTTTAAGGCATTGAGTCTAATTGAGTGATTTTCACACATAGGTTTTGACCCATCCCCAACTACCCTCTTTCAGTTATAAGCTTCTCTGGTACCAGTTCCGTATTGGCCGAGCTGCTGTTGGAATGTTCGAAATGCCTCGCAGGGGATGACAGCGATCAGTCACATGTCGAACCAATGGAATTGCATGATCCATCCCCTAACTGGTTGGTGGTGCAATAACCATCTTGAAAAATATGAGTTCGTCAATGGTTGGTGGATTATCCCATATATTATGGAAAATAAAACCTGTTTGAAACCACCAACCAGCTAATAGTGAACAGCCTCCCGAATTCCGTATTGAACATGTTCACTTTGGTTCAACTTTGCATAAATTTGCACAGGCTGAAAAGGACATTCTCAAGACGTAATACATGTGCAATAATTACCTAACAAGTGAGCATGATGAAGGAAAGGAGAGCAACATCGAGAGAGGGAGAGAGAGTGTCTGGTTGAACAGGTTTGGCCCTTCCTAACTTGGAGGATAGAAAAATAACAACTCATTGCGAAAACCAAGAGGAGAGCGAAAGCAAATTGAAAAGAACAAAGGTGCACCGGAAAATGAGAAACAGGCAGACAGCAACCTATGGCAAAACATCAGGGGCCCTTTGCAGATGACCCCCCATTTCAGAATGGGGCTGGATTTCTTGCGTTGGACCTACCATTGCATGGGACCTACCTGGAGGGGTCATTTTTGAGTCACCTAGATGGCTTTAAAAAAAATCGAGGATCATCCCACTTAGCTGCAACTGCTTCATAACTCAACTAGTGATAAGTCCACTTAACTGGGGTTATCTCAGTATCCCAGGTTAAAAGTGGGTGAACTAACCCCCAGTTACCCAGTTTCGAAGTGCATCCTGCCGCCTCAAAGGCGTCTCCATGGCAACCACCTCATTTTGCGTGTCCTGCCGTCAGGATGGCCCGGACTGGGAAAATGCACGACGGAAAGCCTGGTTTTTTGGACGACTTTTGACCGGGAACACTTGGAGTTTCATGCATGTTTTCCATTGTTTTCCTATGTTCTCCTCCTGAAACCAAATCCATGGAACTAGAAATCAGTTCCAAGTGGATTTGGAAGACAATTGGGCCATTTTTCACCACTTTGAACTGCGATTATTTGGAGAAACAGCCTATGGTTGCCAACTAATTGGTGATTTCAAACATCAAACTGTAGTATTGTCGAGGGGTCTAAGGCTGGGGCCCCCCTTATTCTCATGGTCGCTCCCATTGAGGGTCCCAAGCCAGAAAACCAAGAAGGCAGGGGATTTCCAGCAGCTGGTGTCATCCCAAAGAATTTTTGACTGAAAAAAATGTCTTTGATGATGATGATGATGATGTATGATCGATATTAAATTCAACTAGGCCAAATTCATGGAAAAAACATCTATATTGATTTTGATGTTAATTGTTACACATTTAATCGCCAATCCAGTGGCTGCGCGGCTCCAGTCCTGAGTTTCTTCACTCTTTTGATCCTGCGCTGCAGACAGTAAGGGGCTCCTTGGAAATCATCCCTTAGGGGAAAAAATCCACACAACACAATCAACCCGTTCAACACTTTCAAAGAATCAATACATACATCTATAGAAGGAAAAAAACTATGGTTTTATGGTAGATAAACGATAGAAACTAACATCTATTTCAAACATCTTCAAAGCACCAAACAACATCAACCAGTGATGTTCGGGTGGCTTTGGGGTGCCGCTCCCTCAACCCGGGCTGCTTACTGGGGCCCCCAAGATAGCGAACAATTGCCTTAAACAAGTGGCTGACTTCTATGGTTTGTGGTAGATCTATAACAATGTTAATGGATTATCTATGGTTTATGGTAGATCTATAAACTTCATTTATGGTATAGGGTTTATCAGCCAACTTAAAACTTGGGGGCCCCATCCTGTAATTTTCAATCGTTTTCAACATGTAAAAATGGAGGTTTATGGAGCACAAACCACTACCGTCTCTTGATATGGAAACCACAGAATTGGATGATTTCGGGTAAAGATGTTCCCAAAAGAACCAATTACTTCTAATCCCATCCCCCTAATACTAAACACCCACTTAAAAACCATGGGTGAAGTAGGGAATTTCCATCTTATGGGGGTGTTTTTATACCCCATATGCGAACCATGGTGCTGGAATATGAATCCCAACATTTGCCCGAACAAAATCACCCAGTCATGTAGGTAAATATACCATACATGAAGCATATGGCTGGGTAAATTATAACATTTCACTAACTTGAATAGTTCGTCCATTTGGGGATGATTTCCTTACTAACCATGATTCCAGGGTTCGGGAGAACAGTGAGGCCGTTATAAATTACCCAGAATTATAGATAACATTGGATAAACTATGACTATATCCAACTATTGTGCATTGTTTTTTTTCCCTATCAAATCCATAGTTTCTAAGGGGGTGTTTAGTATTACCCTCTGGTAAACTAACATAACTATGGAAAATCACCTTTTTCAATGGGTAAATCCACTATAAATGGCCATGTTCAATAGCTATGTTAGTTTACCAGAGGATAGGGCCATGCAATTACGACAAACCCATGCCTATCCTGTTCGAACGGCCCAGCCCGTCACGAGGCCGGCCTCCACATCTGGATCATCTCGTCCGGGGATGCCTGAAATCGAGCGGGTGACCTGGTCAGCTTTTGTGACCTTTCTTAAAAGTGTAGTGGAGCAATATATCGTAAATATGATGCATGTAATACACACACACACATATATATATATATATACATATATGTGTATACATGTATATAGTTAATAAAATGAATAATTATAGAAACATGAAATACCTGATAAATCTCTCTCTCTCTCGTGAGGGACATATCTGATAAATATGTTCAGATTCACAATGGTATGAATATATAGAGAGAGAAAGGGAACATAACATGTGTTACAGAAACACTGCATAGTAGATATACTGCAGGACTTACAACTGGATGGCCTTTGACCCAAAACAAAAGGCGCCACATCACTCACTTTCACTTCATACACACTTGGCTGACCTACACGACTTACAGGGTCTTCAAAGGTCTTGAGGAGTCTTGAGGGTGTAAAGTGTAGGGCTGACGAAAAAAAAAGTCGTCAATTGCAGTGAAAGCCAACACCTCATGGCTATCTAGCTATCTAGTATCTATCTATCTATCTATCTACCTATCTATCTATCTATCTATCTACCCATCTCCATCCATCTTCCTACCCAATGCATGCATACATATAAATATATGTGCACAATGTATGCCAAAATATGCGGAACACATCTCATGTTTCATCATTTTTCATTTATGATCGGCTCTGGCTCGTTTCACTCCATCCTTTTTGCCAGCAACGCGCAGCTTTTGTGCAGTTGATCTTCCAACATTTCTTGGGCGCGATCAGTCTTCGCTGATTTCAACGCCGCCCGACTACTCTTTGAAGACTCTGCCAGGAGTCCCTGACCGATTCCTCTCCCGCAAACATGCGGCGAGTGCAAAATTGAGCTGACAACAGTCATCTCCCTTTGTTGCTCATCTTGAATACCTGTCGAACATAGTTGGTGGATATACTGTGTACATATATATATAGGTATATATCTATATACTGATATACTCCTTGTCGAAAATCAATGGAGGTTTTTCTTAAATATGGGTACCCCAAAGCATTGGTTTTCTCATTCGTAATCACATTTATTTTTAAAGATAAGTATGAAAGTAGCAATCCAAGGCCCAGTTAAAGAAACGCCTGACTCATCCTGACTCCTCCTGACATCCCGCGGTCAGCGTTCGTGATCACCACAGCGGACATGGCTAGACCAGGTCCTTCTCCCCAAAGCTCCTCCGCAGACCAGGTCTTTCCCATTGTGTTCCGTTGTTCTCCATGGATTTTCCAGGTGGTTCCCATATTTTTCCAAGGTTAGCCATGGTTTTCCCCTGTTTTATCATAGTTTTCCTGTGTTTTCCATAATTGTTTCCATAGTTTCCCATGCTTTCCCATAGTTTTTGTTTTCATTGTTCTCCTGCATTCAACCTACGACTTTCCCCCACCTGCAGAGCCCGTCTTCACAATCTTCACATCTTTATATCCCATCACCTTCGTTGTCCTCATTCTGCCTTGGAAAGGCAACAAGGGAGAAACAACTCTTGGGACAGATCAACACACTGGAACATTTGAAGTGTGAAGAAAAGCATCTTTGGGAACCAACGAACCTTGACATATTACGTAAACTTATGGAACTCTGATTCACATACTTTAGGTATTATTACATAGTATTACATAGCTTTCTCCAACCCGATTAGAATGACCGGTGACCAGCACGTACATACAGAGCTGGACCATTGCTTGGATTGCGGCATTGGCTTCACCCATGAAGAGGTTTCAGGACAAACACAGGTCGTGGAAACACGAAAAGAAACCTCAAAAACGTTATAGTCAGCCGTAGAACGAAGCTATATCGTCCATACATCTAACAAGCCATTAGAAGAACTGTATGTATACATCGGCATGATCACACACACTCATAATATATATATATAATATAAGTATATACTTCTTAAACATCTGCAAGCACCATTGGTGGATGAAGGTAGGCTCCAGAATCGCCAAGAATCGGTCCCTTCTCCTGGAATTGCTGATCCCCATGGAAAGGGTGAGAATCTTGAGGGAGGTTATATGGCTTTACACCAGCAAACATTGGGAGTTTACCTAGTTGGTGGTTGGTACGCCTACCCCTCTGAAAAATCATGGAGTTAGAGTCAGTTGGGATGATGAAATTCCCAACTGAATGGGAGAAATAAAATTCATGTTCCAAACCACCAACCAGATTCTTGGATAAAATCCTGAAATGGGGATAGAACTGCAATATCATAATAAGATTAATTTCCTGCCAACGTCTGGGTCCTCAATTCATGAATAGATCCAATACATCTCATCAGGCTTTGGATTGGCCAGGAACGGGACAAGGAAGAAATCACAGGAACCCATGCCAAAAAGAAGGAAACAACGAAACAAAAACAACATCTTATGAATCTTATGTAATTTTCAAGGATGGAACTGATGAAGAAGATCAAAACCATCAGACTGCGGTTGGTGCGGCCTGAAATCGCCCAGGAGGAACCATGAAAATGTCTGGCAATGTTGCGGCTTCCACTTGATTGGAGCCAAATATATAAACACGAACCATGATTCAATGGTTTCCAAAGCCCGATTCATGCAACTAGTTGGTGAAGAAACAGAATGGCACTTGCTTATACTTACATTTATATCTATGTATAAATAAATAAATATGTATATATATATATACACATGTATGTGTAAGATTGATATACATACATCGCCTTGGTTGGCTTCTTACCTGCTTGTACACGGCACTTTGCTATTGCAAATCCATGTGAATGAGAATATTGAATGTAACCCGCAATTGCATGGAATGACGAACCATTATGAACCATTACGAACCATTAAACAAAAAACAGTTCAGAACCCACCAGACACTGTTCTTTTTTAAATCATCAGATTGATCAATGGCCATTTCAGGATCCTAGATTGGAGGTACCTACCATATAAGGCCTATGTAAGGGAATATCCCCACAAAATATGGCCTTACATGGTACAGTACCTCCATTTTAGGATTCTGGAATTCCCATTGAATTGACTGATTCACTCTGTCCTTCTTTTCCACCATGGGATCTATCATCACCTTGCTCCAATCTAGGCCCTGCCTCGGACTGCAGGCCCATTCGGGGGTAGGGGTTGATCGGTAAACTGGGAAGATCTGGAGAAATGGATGATGGTGGCCCGTACTTAGCCAAGTTGTTGAAAAAATAAAATGTCAATTAATTAACTGCAGTTTATGCTATATATATATATTATACATTATATATTAAATATTACATATTACAATAAGTAAATAAATGTATATATATATGCAGGTTGGTGTGTCTGAACATGGGCTAAACACCAACAATGGCTCTCTCAATAGGAGAAACCATGATAAACCAATGGATTTAGGGATTCCCTATTTTCAGACAAAACCATACGGAGGTTTCCTGAGTCATGGCAGTACCCCAAGTTATCATCCATGTTGAACCAACATAAAGCCATGACAGTGTACAAAGTCATTTCAATAACAAAAAATCATGGAAAATACAGCCATTTCATGGCAGTTTACAAAACCATTTTCATATAAAACCACTTTGGGGATCCACCCCTCCTAGTAATTGGGGATGAACTAAATTGAGGTGTGCATGTAACTTTGGGATTCACCCCTCCTACACATTGAGATTCCATGAAATCAACCAACCACTTTGGGGATCCACCCCTATCTATCGCTAATCCACCAAATCACCTTTTGCACCACCGAGAAAAAAGTCCGTTCGAGTCACGAAAAACGGGTCATCGTTCTGCAACTTTTTCGGTTAATTGGTGGTAAACTAAGGGTTTGCCATGGAAAATCACGATTTTCAGAGCTCAATTCTACAGAAATATACAATGTTTTTAGGTAAACCATCATAAAACATCTATGAATGGACCACTTTCAACAGCCATGTTACCAAAGGCTAGCACCTGGAAACCCAGCTTCAAAAACCCGCGTTTCACCGCGCGACCATGGATCTGGGAAAATTATTGGATTTCTAGATTACACCGGATAGGAAATGATTGACCATCTGAAAAGAATGGACATGGATCAATCATGGATCTGGAAATTTAAGGCAATTTGGGAATGATTTCCTTTACTAAATCTCACTAATATCTGTAATGGGCTTAGAATTAACTTATAGTAATATAGTTTACCCAGATGGATCCCAAAGATTGCCATATTCTTTTTGGGCAGAAATATATCCCAAAGGATTCCAGACCCTATTTTTGGAGTTCCATGCTACTTTTTTCTTTGGTCGCTGTACTCATTGGGAATCATCAACCGGTGGATGTTCTTCGAGTTCGGCTTCCGATTCACCCAGTTTTCCGCTATTGGGGTCAATCTGTGAAACTCACATCATATATATACTTGTATATATATATATATGTGTGTATTGTAATGTACATCCCCTTATAATATGATAAGGTATATTGTTTATTTATTTATTTATTTGCTGTATTTATTTGTTTATTTGTTTATTGATTTATATATATATATATAAATGTATGTATGTATGTATGTATGTATACATACGTACAAATACTACTCTATTCGTAGCTCCTTGGCAGGTTCTCCATACAAACTAGGACCTAGGAAAATATCGGGAAATCTATGGCAATGTTTGGGGACGTTTGGGGAATATGGATACAAACTGGTTGCTGACCGCTCCACAACCGGAGAGAACTTGACGTTGCCAGGGATCTTTCTCTTGTTCTTCTTATTCTGCTTATTCTTCTTGCCAGGATTCATCAGTGGGTCTTCTTCAACCTTCTGCCTTCCATGGGCGACCCATGGCAAACGCAAGCTGTTGATCTTTTCTGTGGTGCCCCCGTGTACGTGATGTTGGTCTATACAGCTCATCTAGCTACAGCTATTTCATCACAACAAACCAGAGTTAACCTAATTTGTCAACCAAATTTGCTAACGGTTGGGCACCATCTCAGACTTGATCTTTTTCTTTTGGTTTGAGACTAGCAGATTTGAAAACTGGCAAATAGCACTACACATGTGGTTCCTGGATAATTGCCATGGGCCAAAGGTCCTTCACCAAAACTCCTGTGACAAACTGACCCCCTGCTACTTACACATTGAAATGGAAAATTCCCAAAAACCTGATCAACAATGATTGTTTGGGGGGGGAATCATGGTAAATTGTTTGGGGTTTCAATAGGAACATCATCTATATATGTGGGAATTTTCCACCAAACCATGTTTGATTACCAAAGTGTAATGATCACAATTTTTGAAAAGGCTTACAGGACCATGGTAGCATTGGATCATGGCACCCAACGTTGGAGCAAAACTGCATTGGGCCACGGGCGCTGATGGATCAGGGGATCATCATTCAAATGCTTGGATCCTTAGGGATCCCTCTAGGGTGGTCGAATTAAAAAAACATGTGGAAAACGTTGTTGGTGTGCAACTGGTGTTCGAACCTCCACCAGCTATTTTATCAGTGGACATTGGGAATGGCCCGCGTGAGAACCCAACGCTATTTCGAGGGGAACGCAAGATGACTGGCATCAAAACCCATTCAGCATCATTCAGCAGATACATATCCGACATATCCCGTGTTTCATCTGAACTTCGCCAAATGTAACACTAGCACAATTTGTGTTGAAAATAGGTGGACTCATCATCTGTTTGATCTGCTTTGTTTTTGGTAGATATACCACAGATTCCCACGAGAGGAAAACCTCCTCGATTTTCAAATGTGTACCATATAATCGATGATTATAAAATTATAAGGTATTTAGATTTATTTAGCATAAAATATTACCACCAACCCAATTCATCCAACTTTTCGCCAGATTACTTGGAGAGTTTTAAAATGACGTCCATATCCTCGCGATGACAAGGCTGTGGCAAACCATAGTCGAAGATCACATAATCCGGCAAGCTCAGCCAACAAAAGGCTCTCAGGTAGACCTCCAGTACAAAGCGGGGCCCCCTAGATAGCCAAGTTGGTTTGTAATTCCAACTATGGTTTATGATGCGTGTAATTGTCGTTAATAGTGTATATAAACCAACTTGTTTAACTGGGGATTTTCCTGAAACCAGGTTTGATTGCCAAAGGGTAACATGACCATCCCGGATTTGGGCAAACCCTACCATCGTTGTTTATAGGTTTTCCTACCTGCAATGTATGTTCATGTGCTTTCGATGTTTGGGTTGGCTCATATTTTTAAAGTGGGGTTCCTCTGGTAAGGGTTAAAGCCTGGTGCTGATTCGAGGTGTTCTCACCCGCGTCCGGCAAATTTGGTGACCCTTACAGCACAAAGCTGCGTCATTTTCCGTTTTCGAAAGAAGTCTCGCACGAACTATGGTCCCGGAGACCTCTCTTCTGAAGGTGTCCTTTTTACTAGCGCGCCGTGACTGTTTTTTGAGCTATGTCCATTCTGCGTGGCAAGCGTGGCATATGTAGCACTTATTTTGCGACAGGCATGGCGCTTTTTGCACGTTGCTAAGACGTCGGCAAGCGTGGGTCAAAATAAGAGGTGGTTTTGGGAGTCATTTTGTGTGACAGGTGCAGGCGAACTTGGACGACGTTTTGAAAGGGTCGATTAAGGTCTCGTTTTGGAAAACTGTCGTCATTTTTGATTTCGAACATAATGATGATTCCGTGTGGCAGGTGCGGCACTTCGGATGCCTCGGGCTCATTTTTTCTGGCAGGCGCAGTGCATAGTAGACCTTTGTCAAAAAGTGCCCGAGACCTGGTAAAACATTGTTTTTGACATTCTTAAGATGTTCATTTTTCGTGGTGCGCGCAATGTTTCGTGGACATCGAACATGTGCTCGCGCAACCCTCTCGTCATTTTCTTTGGGCGTGTCGCATCGGTCTCGCCGTGGAGCGGTGCGAATTTTGAAATTGTTCGCACAACCCTCGTGTCACTTTGTGCGTGTCAGATTGCTCTTGTTGTCAGGGAGATCTTGTGCAGAGATCTTGCCACGGTGTACAGAGATCTTGCCAAGAGGTCTCTTACAAAGATCTTGCCAAGAGAGCTCTTTTAGAGTTATGACTCAACATGTTTATTTTTTTGGAAACTTTAAAAGAAAAACGAACAAACAAAAAAGCAAACCAAAAAAAACAACCCCCCAAGAGAAACAAACCCAAAAAACAAGCAAAAAACAAAACAAAAACAATAAACAAAACAAAAAACAATAAACAGCGTGGGCACTGCTGGACCTCAACTGCAAGGGTCTGAGCGCAGTGGGCACCGCTGGACCTCAACCTGGGACCTGCCGAGTTGAGTGAGCACCGCTGGACCTCAACCTG
>Ga0126342_10003771_pt1 | contig 25392 bp, 30 predicted proteins | sample Cyp1metagenome_FD_92528 | JGI IMG/M metagenome (GOLD analysis project Ga0126342, IMG submission 92528) | Coral microbial communities from Lord Howe Island, Old Settlement Bay, Australia - Cyphastrea 1 metagenome | ecosystem: Host-associated > Invertebrates > Cnidaria > Coral ... | reverse complement strand
TCAACAGGGTTCTGGATAAGGTTCCGGAGAAGGTTCCGGAGAAGGTCGGGGAGGCTTTGGTGCAGAGCCAGGTCAGGTTCAACAGGGTTCCGGAGAAGGTTCCGGCCAAGGTCTGGGAGGCTTTGGTGCAGAGCCAGGTCAGGTTCAACAGGGTTCCGGAGAAGGTTCCGGAGAAGGTGTGGGAGGCTTTGGTGTAGAGCCAGGTTAGGTTCAATACGGTTCCGGGGAAGGTTCCGGAGAAGGTTCCAGGAGGCTTTGGTGCAGAGCCAGGTCAGGTTCAACAGGGTTCCGGAGAAGGTTCTGGAGAAGGTCTGGGAGGCTTTGGAGGACGCTGAGGTGTTTCCAGAGCTTGGCTTCGCAGCACGCTTCAGAAAGATCTATAAAAATAAAACGTTGCGGCTGTTGGGGATACCACCGAAGCTTATTTCCCACATCTTTGAACACATTTTCTACTGTATCTTTTTTGGGGGTAATTTGTATACACATTTCCCCATATTTTCCCCTTTTCCCTTTTGCTAAATATCCCCAAGGAAATTTCAGGTTGGTCAATTTGATTGTTGAGTGATCCGCTTTAAATATTATAACTTAAAAATCAAGGTCCTCTTTGATGGCTTCGCCTCAAAAAAACTAGTTGGTTGGGGCGGTTTATTCTCGGGGTCCCTGACCATCATTTTTTCTTCAACTAAGCTAATGGGGTCTTCAGCCCAGAATAGCTCTGGTGTGCACTGGTGCAGGCGCCGGGTCAGGTTCAACGAGGTTCCGGAGAAGGTTCCGAAGGTTCTTGAGAAGGTCTGGGAGGCTTTGGTGCAGAGCCAGGTCAGGTTCAACAGGGTTCCGGAGAAGGTTCCGGAGAAGGTGTGGGAGGCTTTGGTGAAGAGCCAGGTCAGGTTCAACAGGGTTCCGAAGAAGGTTCCGGAGAATGTTCCGGGAGGCTTTGGTGCAGAGCCAAATCAGGTTCAACAGGGTTTCGGAGAAAGTCTGGGAGGCTTTGGTGCAGAGCCATGTCAGGTTCAACAGGGTTCCGAAGAAGGTTCCGGAGAAGGTTCCGGGAGGCTTTGGTGCAGAGCCAAGTCAGGTTCAACAGGGTTCCGGAGAAAGTCTGGGAGGCTTTGGTGCAGAGCCAGGTCAGCCAGGTCAGGTTCAACAGGGTTCCGCAGAAGTTTCCGGAGAAGGTCTGAGAGGCTTTGGTGCAGAGCCAGGTCAGGTTCAACAGGGTTCCAAAAAAGGTTCCAGGAGGCTTTGTTGCAGAGCCAGGTCAGGTTCAACAGGGTTCCGCAGAAGGTTCCGGACAAGGTGTGGGAGGCTTTGGTGCAGAGCCAAGTCAGGTTCAACAGGGTTTCGGAGAAAGTCTGGGAGGCTTTGGTGCAGAGCCAGGTCAGGTTCAACAGGGTTCCGGAGAAGGTTGCGAGAAGCAGCGCGCTTCAGAAAGATTTGCATTTTTTTTCAAAACCTTGTGGCTGTTGGGAATACCACCGAAGTTTTTTTCAATATAGGTTTTGATTTGATTACGGGGAAATTTCAAAAGCCAATCTCTGGCAACGTTGTATCCTCATAAGGGATTTGATCGGTTTTGAAATGGACATTTTTTTGTTTTTAAGTCAAGGTGTTTTTTGATTAAAAAACTGCGAAAACAACGTTTGGCAATATTCTATATAGACTTAAACTAGGGGTTTGATCGATTTTGAAATGAAACTATCAGGTTTTTCACTAAGGTATCGATTTGATTATTAGGGGAAAACTTCGAAAACCAATTTTTTAGCCATATTTTATACATTTCAATACCGGAAAATTTGATCAATTTGATTATGTTTTAAAAATTTAGATGAAACCTCTCACCCTATTTAGTAAAATATCCCTAATAATTGAAGCTACCCCTAGGTTTTTGCATTTGGGGAGGCGTGAGCCAAAGTGGATCCCTCTGCCTCCGTGGGTTTGGATCATGACCGGGGAAGTTGGTAATCAGTTGATGCTGTTAGTGTCAAGAATCGCTCCCTTTCAAGAGGTTTCCCCGTTTGGTGTAGGGGATCCACAATAGTAGGCACTTTCCCCAATAGTACTGGTCTATGAAATTCCTTCAAACACTATTTAGATGGAAGATCATTGGGATGGTTCATAATCAATCTACAGTAAAGGGTGGACAATGGGTATGAACGAGTTGATAGTATAATTAAAACTGGTTGATAATGATAGTTCTGAATTTCTGAATGGTTGAAATTAATTCTAAAGGTTTCATATTGTAGGCTTTTTGAACGATTTGATACTCAACCAAAGATGGTAGTGATTATTCTAATCACTGACGACCGCGAACAATATGACCATGGCTATTATTTTTGGGATATGCCTAGACGTCCACTGGCAACATCGATGATTCAATCTTTTGCGACGGAAAACACATGATACATGATTAAAACCCGATCCCGAAACACATACAACTAATGATGAATCATGATTGTTACAGTATGCAGATTTTAAACCATAAACCCAACACCCTTATATAGTCGTTGCCATTGCTTGTGACTGTGACTCTCCAATAAACCCTGCCAGATAGGGGTTGGAAGATTAGTTTCCACGAAAAGAATAGTTTATTTTTTAGGCTCTATGTTAATTACCCAAGGCTATTCCTTGGGATGCCGTTCCGTTTTTTCATCCCAGGATCGTTTGGTCTCAAGCGCACTTTCAGAAGCTCTTCGCGGGCGATGCTACGGCGCTCACTGCCGGGGTGGATCTGCTGAACATTGAGATTATCAAGGCCAGAAAAATGCGATGCGATGCCCACAGTTAGGCTACCCTCTGGTAATTTAACATAGCTATTGAAAATGAACATTTATAGTGGATTTTCCCATTAAACATGGTGATTTTCCATAGTTATGTTAGTTTACCAGAGGGTAAGTTTGGTTCACTATCAAATAGCCATCAAACAGTGAGGAACATATACGCACATGATGATGAAAGAGTGGCTTTGTGGTGGACACTCTGGTGATTTAACGTAGCAAACTGGAAAATCACAATTCTTTACACGGTAAATCAGCAAACTAAACGGGCCATTTTCACTATGTTAGATTTCCAAAGAGTGATGGATATGATTCAATTATAGTAATACTATAGATAATATCACATTGAACATTTGACAATGGAAAAAAATCGGAAATAAACTGGTGCATTTTTTTGGTCAATCATAGAGTACGCTAGGAGATTAGCCTCTGGTGCCACCAATGGAAGTTGGATCGTCCCCTGTGGGTTTCCATTGCCATGTTTGATTCCCAAAACCATGTTGGGTAATGTGAACTCCGGATTAGTAAACCCCGTTTACGCCTGTTTAATTGGGGGGGTACCATTTCAGTAGTCACAGAAATCACTTAAAATGGGGGAAACGCCACAATTAACCAACCAGGGTTTATTAATCCAGGGACATTGGGAATCCTTCGAATCCCTCGGGATTTTTCGCCATCAACGGAACGGTTCTTACTATTGGGGACATGAGCAGCAAAACAGAGGGTTTTATATAAAAACCAACCAGAAATGGGCTAGCACCTGTAAATGGGGATAGGGGATACCATGTATCTGAAAATGGTTTTGGCATGGGTTAACTCACCATATAATAAAGGGAAAGGGGTATAGGTAAATATAGTGAGGATATGATGGTGATATGGTAGAGATATACTGGAAGTGTACTGCCATGTGCAATCAATAGTATGATATGGGCGTGTCTGAAAACGGGGGATACCCCAAAAACTAGCATTTCAAAAGACGATAGGATGATTATATAATCGAGAGATTTGGGGGTAGAAACCCTATTTTCAGACAACCGATGAACACTGTTGTTGATTGATCTATGGAGGATTATTTTCGTTCATTTAGAATCTGAATTCAATATCTAAATGGATCTAAATGGTACATTTCCCATCAATTGGACCATGAACAACATAAATAGATGTTTGATGGAGGAAAATGTCCAGCGCACCAGGTTAGAGGGCCGGAGCTTCGCCTTTGTTTTTACAACAGAAAAACTAGTGAAAACTGGATGTTCATCACCCAAATATTTGGTACAGTATCATAGAGTTTGACCACGCTCTGATAATTTCATAATGATCTGCAGGTGCTCATGGGCAAGGGGGTTACGGAATCAAATTCTGGTTGCTTGTCTCTCATTGTTCGGCCTATCCCCACGCTGCCTTAAAAACTGCTCGAACAACAACAGGCGGAAGTTACAGAATTTGACATCACCAACTTTCCAGGGGAGAGGGCCCTGTCAAACTTGGCTGCCTGGCTTGGGGAATGTGGATCTGTCAGAAACTTGGGACCGGGACTCCTGAAAATTCAGGATTTCATGATCTGTCGCTGTAAAGGGTTTCATTTTTTTTCGGGGATTAACACTCTGGCTTGTTCCATCCCCAGTCTCCATTGATTTTACTGCCCATTTTGGCTGGGGATACCCACCAGTTTACTCTTTTGGGATCTCACAAGTCAACCAACAGCTACTGGCAACTGGCTTGGGTTGGTGGTTTGGAATCAAACATGTGAAAAGGAGTAATGTGGTAAACCCAATAATATGCCATCCCCAAAATTACCATGAATGGGTGGGTAAAAACCATCCCCAAATGATAGTTTTTTTTTTTTTTTCTGGGTTTACCGCATTACCGCTGTATCCCTCACTACCAAGGGTTTTTGACAGAGGCGAACAACTAATTTCCACTGATTGAGTTCAGATTTTTTTACAGTTCTACATTCAGCACTTTCTCACATATACATATACATATACATATACATATACATATATCATATATCATATATCATATATCGTATATGTCAAAGGAATGTAGGCGATGTGTACAGGTAACGTGCATATCAATTAGCTGCTTGTGTCAATCCTGTGAGCCCAACGCAACGTTGGCTCAAGACTTTGCCGCTGACGAGTAAACATGCCGAGCCTGCTGCGGAGCTTTGTCTGAGAGATTGAGGGTTTGCAGTACGACCAGTCGGGTGACAGTTGACCTTACAGCTAATAGACCATACCCGGGACAGGGTGACACTGTTCGCAGGTTATCAGCCGAATCGCCTTTGGTCACATCCTGCGACGCAGGACCCACTGGCATACGTGCTGCAGCTCAACTCTAAAAGAAGAACGACCGTCGAATTCTATCCGGTCAACTTCTCATCGTGAAAGATGCACAGCAGCAGCGCGGACACGTCCTACACGTTCGGCGACAACACTGTCCCAGTTGCGGATGGCGGAAATCAATCATCGCCTGGCACTGGAGACAGTGGCACTGCCATGGAATGGAACAACATATCTTCCAGAGGCAGAAGCTCAGCGAGCAACAGATCATCAAGGGCAACATCAAAGAGAGATCAGCAACATCGAGGGCAACGAACGTCTAGAAGATCTACTACACGATCAGCAACGCCAAAGGCTACTCATGATCGACCATCCAGGACTGGGGAAACCTCAGGCAAACATCCACGAAGGACTGGGGATTCTAGTCGAATTGAGGCAAAGACGGCATCGATAATGCATACAATGAGATCATGGAATATCAAGGCTACTATGAGGTCGAACTCATGCAGAATCACCTATTGGAGGAACAAGTAGAAAGACTAGAAGGGGTTGTTGAGTCAAAAAGCAAAGTCATTGATGATATCGAAGTCAAATTCACCGAATACCTCAGAGGATACAATGACAACGTCAACAGCGAAATCAGTGTACTGAATGAAATGCTTAGTCAGTCAGCAGCTGAAGTAAGGGAATATCAAGTAGAACTCATGGTTGCAGCCCAAGACGACCAAGGTTCTACTATGCGCATGCAGAACTGGAGCGCAGAAAGGACCTAGCGGAGAGTGTCGCGCAGAGGATCTTCGAGAAGGGCATGATCATGAGGGAAGAGTACCAGGACCAAGTCCAGAGCCTTCAGGGACTTTTGGGTAACACTGAACAGAGAATCCGACAGATGGAATGTGACAGTGAGGAAGTCCAAAGCATTGCCAATCATCTTTCAGCTGAAGGTAGAGACATGCAGAGAAACACGGAGGCATCAATAATGAGGTTCAGGCAACGGTCTCAAATTGCAAGCTCATCCAATGTTGATTTACAACTGGCTAGCCAATCTACAGCTTTGGAACTACGGGAACCACGAGATGAAACATATGAACTTCAACAATCATTGGGTCTAGCACAACGAAGTATCCAATTTACTGACGATAACGTGAAGAAAGTGGTCAGAGAGTGTAGATTGAAGGTGAGTGAGGCAAATCAACTGCGATTGGAGAGCGACCACAAGTTGCGCGTACTGTTGAATGAGGCAGAACTCAAGCAGGAACGTTCCAGGGAGAACGAAACGCAAGCCATCGCCGACCACATGATGAACTCCCAGGAGATCGAAGAGCTGAAAGGACAAATTAGTCGTCTCGAGGCCATGCTGAAGGTCGAGGCCACGGCTAGCAACAACGAGATCGCCGTCGCCACGAGGGGTAATGTGAAGAACCCAATGATTGAGGTACTCGAGGGTCAGTTCAAGATCAGAGAGGTTCAGATTGGAGACTTGATGGATGAGGCCACTCAGAATGCCATGGAGAATCTACGACTGCGGGACGAAGTACAAGAACTTTCATTGGAGAATGCTTCGAGTGCTTCGGAATCTATGGTCGAGAAGTACAAGTCGGAGCTCCGGGCAGAGAAGAAGCCAAACCTAGTTGCACTAAATGATAAGGGCAAAACGATCTGGCAGATGCGCAAAGACCAAATCGAGTTGCGTAATGGCATCCTAGAGAAAGATGAGGAAATTTCAACCTTCAAAATGAAGGTGGGATCTCTCGTAAAAGAGCTGGAACAAGTAACTCGGGAGCACCCTAATTATTACCTATCATTCTCTGCAGGAATATATGATGACGAAAACCATGATATGCAGGTCGCAAAGTTGAGGTCAGAGCTCGAAGTTGAAAGGGGCAGACATTCGGTGACGAAGTCCTACTACCGTCAAGTCGACGATGCATACAACCGCGAGGCGGAAGAAGTGGCACAGCTAATACGAAGAAGTGAAAGTCACGCTGAGAGCAATGCCGCTACATCCGGCGTTGCCGGACAGGCATCCTCTCAGCAAGCACCAACTACATCCATTGGAAGCGCAGCCACTGGAGTTTCCGCTCCCACGATGGCGAACCTACGAATGGGGGGGGCGAGCAATCACACCCCATCGCTAAGAGGATCAATTCCAGATGACACAGCATCGCAGTCAAACCTGTCAGGCATTGAAGCTTCGCGAGTTTCCCGAAGGGAAGCAGACAAGGTCGTTGTTCTGGCCATGGCTGATAGTTCAGGATGTGGACAACTGGAAATCAGATGTGATCAAGAGCGTCACACTTGCGGCCAACGATGGTGACAAAGCAGCATGGCAAGAGTGGATATTGCCAGCCACCGAGCTGCCAGATTCCAGTCTATTGACACCAAGCTCTCCATAGCACTATCCAGCGTGATCACTCAAGCTGGTGAAGTGGCTAGGGATGTGGCTATGCAGTTAAGGCACCGAACTCAAGCGGCTGGGAGAAACGCAGGGTTCGTGATGGGCAGAGAAATCCTTGCAATGATCCTGAACCACTTCAGGACACCGGGGGTGAGGAGCACATTGTTCACCATGGAGCACATTGTGAAGATGCAATATTTTGGTGACAATCTGTTGGACCAGTTCTACCACAAGTGGGTTGAGGTGACAACAAACACGATGATTGGTTATGGGAGTAATGGGACAGTCTGTACAAGAAGATCCGAGGATCAAATCTGATGATGTTTGACGTCAAGCAGTATGAATCATGGGATGAAGGTGATGCACGAAAAACCTACCGTCATCTGAGGAATGTCATAGAAAGAACCATCGCAAGGACGAAGGAGGACAAGCATTCGGCTGCCCGGGACAAGTATGCTCGGGAATTTGCAAATGCAGGCAAACCTACCACTCCTGCACCTGCTACTCTAAGTCTGGCAGTGATCCCGCTGTCAATCCAAAAGCAAAGGAGAAGCCGAAAGCCAAGCCGAAGGCAAAGTCTGATCCTGCAACTCCAGTACTACCTTCGCCACAACCAAAGCAGAATGCTAAGGGGAAAGGCAAAGGAAAGTCCAGAAATACGAGCAAGTCGGCATCCCCGAGTCCAAAGGACAAAAAGAAGATCCCATGTCATTTTCACTTTGTGAAGAAGTCATGCAAAAAAGGTAAAGACTGTGAATACAGCCATGATCAAAAGGTCTTTGACAAGAACAAGAAGGGTGGTGGAAACAGGAGTAGAAACCAATCACCTCGAAGCAAGTCGCCTGCCAACAAGCCCAAGAAGATTATTGAACCATGTTGGAATTGGGCCAAAGGGAAGTGCAAGTATGGCGACTCATGGCGAAGACGACATGACCTTCATCTTTACAACACTGTGCCAAATACCGACGTGCCAGCGACACCTGCACTGGTTGGATGCTTTGACAGCGATGATGAGATCTCGGTGACCTTCAACGCAGCTTCCACTACGAAGCGGAAAACTGTGAGGTTTAACATGGAGGACATCAAGGCCATTGAGTATGTCAAGGACGACTTTGTGGAGTGTAGTCGCAGGGCGCCAAGGGCAAAAATGCATTCCAAGAAGGGAAAGACGTCTGAGGACCTAAAGAAGGACGAGCAGCTAGCCTACTCCAATCGGTTGGCATCTGTCCGAGCAAAAGGGATGGCAATCATTATGAGTGAGGCTGGTGAGTACGCAGGCATCAATGAAGTTTACATCGTCATCGGTCCGAAAGTTGATGTTAAGATCAAGATGATCGAGGACATGGATGACATTGTGGATGAACAGGTGTTTGCGGAGGACTACATTCAACATGTACCTGGAAAATATGGAGCCAAAGGTAACGTGATGTGCATCACAGTACCAGTTGAAGAACGAGACAAGAAGTTCATTATGGACTCAGGCAGCGGCCATGACTTGATCGCATCAAGAAAGGCCGATCGAATGGACATGGATCTGTACGACGATGAGATGATCAACTTCCACGCTGCGAATGGGGTGACATCATCATCGAAGATGGCTAGCATTGAGTTTTGGTGTATTTGATGAGCCAGTACATGCCCACGTTTTGGACGACACACCTTCAGTGTTGTCGATGGGTAAAAGGTGTCTTGACCAGGGTTATACTTTTGTATGGCCTGCTGGGAAAGACCCGTTCATGATCGATCAGAACGACATGGTCATCACGATGAAGGACCACATCCCATACATCAGCATTGACCAGGTGAAGGAGTATGGAGATCAAGAGAAGATCAGAAGATTGCTCAATGAGTTGGATGATGAATGCTCGACATCGGAAGGTGAAGGCACAATCATCCTTGATGGGGAGAGTGGTGAAGAAATGATCGAGAATCCCAGCCAAAAGGCGAAGGTCAAGATGTTAACGAAGAAGGTGGGCAGGAAGAGAAAGCAAAGGAGAAGAACACCGAAAGTATCCGAAGTTTCTGTCGGAGGTGAGGTCGCGGAATACTATGAAGTGGCCGACGACGACGACAGTGACGAAGACGTTGGCTCACGGCACGGGCGCAGCGATGCTGAAGTGATGCCTGATGTCGGTCATGACATTGAAATTGATGATCAGGACGTCGGTGATGAAGATGACGAAGACATCGTTGATGTGGATGAAGAAGATGGAGAACCTCGCCTCAGCAAGCGAGGAGCACTAAAGGGTGAAGCCAAAACCAAGGAACACCTTCTCACTCATCGTTTCAAGAATCCCTACTGCGAGTCATGTGTTCGAGCAAAGGTGAAGCATCGGAAAACATTCCGAGGAGCATTTCCGAGAAAGCTAACCAAGTTTGGTGATCTGGTAACCTTTGACTACGTGGACAATCGTCAAGTATATGAACAGGATTACGGTGTCGAGAAAACCATCTTCGTGATCAGGGATAGGTACGCTGGAATGATTCAGGCACACCCATCTGCACGAAAGGACACTGATGCTGTCATAGGGGCAGTGAAGCAGTTCATGGGTCGAAGGAAGATCAGAGAAGCCTACTCAGATCAAGCTCCCCAATTGACCGAGACCATGAAAGCATTGAAGATCCCGTGTGACGACTCTTTGGCAGGAAAAACGAAGCACAACTCCCTTGCGGGGAGGAACAACCAGTTTCTTCTTGTGGCAACCACTACGTGCATGTTGGAAGCTGGAATACCTCCGTGCTTTTGGAAGTTTGCCATAAGATGTGTTAGTCCTGTTGAACGTGGAGCCCAACGATCAGGAAGTTAGCGCCTGGTGCAAGCTCCATGGGGAAGAGTTCGGCGGGAAGATGATCCCATTTGGTGCATTGGTTTATTTCAAGTTAAGTGGAAGTAGAGAAGTAGAACAGAAACACAAGTTTGATCCTATGGGGATCCCAGGTGTATTTGCAGGATATGAAGTGGCACCAGGACTGCATTGGTCAAGGAAGTATCGCGTCAGGGCATTGGCTGATTGGTCAAAACAAAACCTAGCATACGACACCAGTGCGCCAATTCCCAAGTTGAAGACGCCCCACCACACCGAAAGGGTCGAGTTGAAGGAGCCATTGGAATTCCCATGCAAGATCAACTACGAGAAGATCAACGCGACGATTGATGGCTTGAAAGAAAAGGATGGATTGGATGGGAGTCCAGACTACCTTCCACTACTACCTCGTGATGACGATGATGATGATGATGATGATGATGCTGATGGTGATGCTGATGGTGATGATGATGATGATGATGATCTTGATGGTGGGGATGGAGGCGGACCAAACGGCAATAACAAGATCGACCTGGCCGAAAGCATTCGGACGGGCATCGAAGAGCTTGAAATGGAGGGTGCCAGAGAAGTAGCCAGAAGGGCCGATCTGCCTCCTCCTCCAGGGCTAGAACAAGTCCAATCCGAAGGCGCCCCAAGAGTTGAGATTCCAGATGACACTACAGAACATTATCTGGAAGGCAAAGCCAAAGATGGGAAAGTGTACCTCAACGATGATGGGGAAAAGGTCATGCTCGACAGCCGTGGACGACCATACCGTATCGATGATCGAGGCTTCAAGAAGTTCCACAACTCTCCACGACCTGACAAGTACATGCAAAGAGAATGGCAAAGAATTCCTCATGAAAGAAGAAAGGAAATCATCAAGGTTCAGGAGATGGAAGCAGAAGCAGAACGTGAAAGAAGGAAGGTGGAACGAAAAGTTAAGAAGAAGAAAAGAAGAAGAAAAGAAGAAGAAAAGAAGAAGAAACGAAGAAGAAAAGAAGAGGAAAAGAAGAAGAAGAAGAAGAAGAAGAAGAAGTCTTCAGGGTCAAAGGATAAGGGCCATGATGTTGGGGTATCTGTCGACCAGGATTATGTGAGGCGAGGGAAGGTCTTCCACTACAAGCGGCCCCAGACTTCCGACGGAGGTAAGGGCATTGCGATGTGGTAGAGCCTGTATCGTCTGACACCGATGTACGTGGTGATGACGATTTCCTCATCGAATGGGATGAATGGTCCGAGTTCGAGAAAGGGTATGGACCGAAGGCCACCTGGACCAAGGACAAAGGATACAACTTTGAAGCTGGAAAAGTGGTTGCAGCAACGCCACGGTCGTACCAACCTGGAGACATAGTGAAACCCCAGGACGACATGGCGGGCAATCACTCATTTCCATGCATGCCTTGCACCAATCACCAGGAGACTCGCCGAGATAAGTTGAATGGTGAGGCCAACGGCATCAACATCAACAAAATGTTTAACACTGCAGTGGCTAGACCAGTTGGCAGGAAGGAAATGATGGAGAATGATGATGCTCGGAAAAGTATACGCAAAGAATGGTTAGGTCAACATGAAGAGTCTATGACTTCAGCGTGGAGAGATTATGATGACGTCGTTGCAGAGGCAAAGAAAGCTGGAAAGGAAGTTCACATGGCTAGAATTCATGGAATATGTGTGGAGAAGAATTTTCAACTTCCCAAAGCTCATCCAAATCGAAGGTTTAAAGGACGAGGCGTGCTACTTGGAAACCAGGTCAAGAACCAGTTCTGGGAAGCCGCATTCTTCCAGGACCTTGGGAACTCTCCAGCAACTTTTGAGGCATCTCGGTGGGCAGACTTTTATGGGTGTTTGCCCGGAAATGATGTGAAACTTGCTGATGCGATTCAAGCGTATATCCAAGCAAAACTTACTGGACCACCATTTTGGGTTGAGTTACCAGAAGATGCATGGCCTGACGATATCAACTTCCTGAAGTTCCGTAGACCAGTGGTACGATTAGTCAAAGCCCTTTATGGTCACCCGGATTTGAGTACGATGTGGGTTCGGAACAGCATTGTGATCGGAATGTGAAGGAGTTGAACTTCATCCCTGTTGACTGTCGGGTAAAAATGGCCTTCTATGTACTTCCAGAAGGAACTCAAACTGTTGCTGGTGATCTATGTTGATGATCTCAAACTGGCAGGGCCGAAAGAGAACTTAGCGAAGGGTTGGGAGATGCTTAGATCCAAACTTAAAATTGAACCAGAGACGGACCTAGGTCTGTATCTTGGGTGTTTGTTGAGCAAAGGATCCTCAGAACTTCACGACGGGACTTCGGTATCAACTATGACCTGCGACATGGAGGGTTTGTTGAAACTGTCGGCTGAACGGTACCTGGAAATTGCTGGCAAAGATACCAAGTTGAAGAAGGCTTCAACACCAAACTTACCTGAAGATACTAAAAATCACAAATCACGTGCACCATGTTCAGGGGATCCCAAGAAAAGTGTAAATTGTCCATGGTGTGCCCACAATTTTGATCCAGCAGCCCCAATGCCTTATCAGCAATGACGTCTCTTCGTCGGAGTCTGCTCGAGGCGCGCTTGCTCCGCATGCCGCCAGCGTTTTGATGACGCTGCTCTACGCGGCGAGGATCGCTCGTTTTGATCTGCTACGGTCGATTAATTCTTTGGCCAGGAATGTCACCAAGTGGACTGTAGAGGACGATGCCAAACTTTATCATCTGATGTATGTCAATTCCAGTTTGTCAAAGAGGATGGTGGGCTGGGTTGGAGACACATTCGATGAACTATCCCTATCATTGTTTGCTGATGCTGATTTTGCGGGATGTTCCAAACCATGGTCGCATATGCACATTCAAGGGGGACATACTCGTTTTCCATTGTCTGGGGGCAGCAAGCGACAAGGGTGCTTAAGCCACTCTACCCCTGAAGCGGAGATTGTAGCAGCTGATGTTACTCTTCGGACCATGGGTCTCCCCGCTTTGAGCATTTGGGAAACTTTGACAGGGAAATCACCCAAACTTGTGTTCCATGATGATAATCAAGGGATGATTGGTGTGGTCAGATCTGGGAAGAATCCAACTATGAGGCATCTTGAGAGGATTCATGGGATTTCCATCACGTCAATGCACGAGCACTTCAAAAGATGCAACTATGTGCTTATGCATGAGGTGACATCCAAAATGGCAGCTGACATTCACACCAAAGGTTTCAAGAACCCACTCGCCTGGAAAGGGGCATGCATGTTGATTAATTTGCTTGATCCGGGGGATCTGAGTACGAAGGGGCTCAGTGATATGGTTAAACCAACCACTGATGTCGACACAACCGTTCGTCAAGTTTTCCAATCCCGGACCAATGAAGTATCTAATTTTCCATACACGAAAACACCAATTTTGCCCCCTGAAGTGTACCAAAAGGGGTTGTCTGCCAAAGAACAAGCGCAGCAGTTGCCTGACATGGATCCCATCTCGGTTGTGAAGACGCCAGTCTACTTCCGCAAGCGGCCTCCGGGAATCTCAGCGGCAACGGACTACCTTCGGAGCACATGGGTCCTGGCTCATGGCAAATGGGAGAAGATTGAGGACAAAGCATCAACATTCGAACAACAAGATCGGTTTGACCGTTGGGTTGAGAGAGTTTGTTTTCAATACCATCACATCAATCATGCAACACCAGCCCCACAAACAAAACCTGTGGGTAGTCCGGGAGGAATGCGACGTCGTTCTCCGGCTTCACAAGCAAGCATGCACGATCCGGCAAAATCGCAACGCGGTTATCCGGCTTCACAAGCAAGCAACGGATCCGAGAAGAACACACAAAGAGACAAATGTCAGGGGCAATCTATCCAACACCCACGATTAACAATGAGCATTGCCGGACTATATCTTCGCGAAACTCCAGATGAACACCCCATTACCGTTCATGCTGCGCCTCCGTGCACAGCGCGGGTGATCAACACGCTACTACGTATTGTTCATGGGGGGAGTGTCGGTTGGGGTGGTCTTCCTCATGGTTATTCTGACAATCTTTACCCTGCTGAAAATCAAGACCCCGACAAAAATCGAATTGCGATTAGGGGAGTCCCAAAGATTTTTCGAGATCGACCCAGAAAACCAAAATCTAGAAGGGATAAGAAGTTGGAGATCAAGAGGAACAGTGCTGATGAATGGGTGTGGGAAGATGAATCGACCCTCATACGAGTTCACAATGAGCCTGGAAGGAAACTGTTTGTTCCCAAATTACCATGTAGCTTGAAAAGGGTCAGGGATGACAGAGTGACGATACAGAAGTTTCAATCCAATTCGAAACCCATCAAGGACTCATGGAGAATGGCGGGTAACAACATCGAGAGTTCAAATCGCAGAAATGAATTTTGGACTGGTAAGACCATCTTCAACGTGATTCCGTACAATGGGGAGCATCTATGGTCGATGAGTCAGACGCTGAAGACAAAGGGTCATGCGGTGATTCAATAGTGACATGTACCAGATCCGAGAACATGGACATCATTCCTCTTGATGATATGTTTATCAGCCACCAATACAAACTTCGGCACCATGCTCGTGAATCACATGAATGGGACATCAAGATGACTCTTCATAGGAAGAATGGGAAGAAGTTGGTCTATTGCTTCAACAGATCTCCCTCGGACATACTGGTGGCGGCATTCAAGGATTAAGAGGTTGCTCTGGATACCCACGAAATGAGAGATGAAACACCATGTTTACTACTGATGCGCGCTGAAGAACAAAGCCTCATTACTAAGATTCACCAGAAGGATAGATTCAAGCTTATGCATGTGGTTACCATCACGGAGGGTGACAATCTGTATCACCTTTCGGTAGGGCAAAGTGGAAAAGGTGCATATGATCGCCAAGCGACTGTGTGTTCTTCGCGGGCCCTTGCGCGGGAGGATCTCCATGGAATCGGTTGAACAGAAACATGGGCAGCTTGACCGCTCACAACATTCAGTTGAAAGCCTTTGAGTGCTGGGAATTATGGGAAGAGTTTGCAAAGTGTTTGAACGAAGCCCTATTCATTGGTGCCAAAGCAATGCTGGAACTGCCTAGGGGTTGTGACTATTGGCGGGACAAGCGGATGATGGACATGGTACGAGGGACTGACTCTAACACCGATGGGTTTGACGGTTGCATGTATGGCTTGAGGTCAAGGTTCAGAAACGTTGGAGTACCCATCAAGGAACCGTGGAGGATCATATCATGGGGGGTATCTTTCAACAAGTTGCTTTCGAAGTGTGATGGCTCACATGATCATGAACAGTGCGCAGGTAAGGAAACGAGAGTGACTCAGCTCTACACTCTACACTGATGAAATCGTCAGGACTATATTGAAAGGTGTCGAGAATGAAATATTACTTGACAGGGCTTATGGAGTAGCCATAAGAACGAAGAGTATGAATCACAACATGCCAAAGGCATCACCATGCATACTGCTCCGAAATCAATTAGTTGGAGAAGACCAACCCACATGTCAGGACGAAGCAACTGTCAGGTCACTGCTTGGTGGAGCATTACGGTGGAAGGTGAAGGTGAGACACATCCCGCGACGTCGGGACATCGAGCCTGATCCTGAAACCAGCTGCATCACCCCGTTGAGGGCCATGGCGACAGGAGCTACATCATCATCGACGGCTACCACAGACGGAAAAGTGCTCGTGCCTGGACCCCAAGCCTGTCGTACAACAGTCACCATTTTGGAGGCAGTCACTGGTGGAGGATTCGGAAGCCAGATTCCAGCGAGATTCACCACGTGGCAAGAGGAGGATGGGCCCTGCACTGACAAGACGGTAGCTAGATGGATTGAGAATGTCCAGATCCCGATCATCTTCGTAGTATCGTTGGCATTTGTGTCGAGAAGACAACGGCCTGAAAAGGTGATCCGTGCATTGGAATTTCTTGCTCGAGTCTTCCGAAGTGTGACAGTGCAGTCCGAGCTTGACATGAAGGTTGAGAGCTTCATGAATGGAGCTGGAAGGATGATCAAGATCGTTTACCGTCACTTGTGCTCGGTGGAGTGTGCGGAGCGAGCAGAGGAGATGTGGGAAGCCTTGAGATACCAGTACTCCATGCTGATTGTGGACGGTGGGACCGTTCGGGACCTTCACATCAAGATGACCACAACCACCATCACCGGCCTGGGGAGCTTGAACAAGACCCATCCACCAGTTGGATCGATCATCGACCGACTCAGGAATAAGGGGAAGTTCTTGGAGGTAAACCAAATGCGCTGGAGCAGGAAGCCAATTGAAGGACAGGAGATCGGACGTGATAACATGGCCGACATCCAAGCGATGAGATCAGCGATCTGGGATACGCCATGCGGAAACACAACTGGCGTCATCGTGACAATCGCGAAAACCAGATCATCATCCAGGACCTGTTCTCAGATTGGGTCAACCTGAAGTACAGCCTCGCATTGGAGAGGGCAGCCGCAGTCACCCACTTGCAGACGACCATGATGCTCTCATCCATCTTGCACGCATGGCTCCGAAACTTCCGACTGAAGGACATCAACAACCTTATGGTGTGGAGGATTGTGCAGGTCATGCGAATCTTGACCGCTGTGTTCGATGCCCCAGAGGATCTTTGGGCACTGGGGGGATACCACATCATGATGGCGGACAATGGGTCGTTTCATGAGGTGAACGCACGGCACACTGCGTTCTCAAACATGCGGAACTACTTGACTACGGGCGCGACCCACATTGCCAGCTGGGATGTTCCTTTGATGCCACAGGATGGTCGACTGCCCAAACCGCCGATCAAACCTCCATTCTGGGACGCAGAGCCCATCGAGATGAGGCCACCAGATGAAGTTGCCGCTGACCAAGCCCGTCAACAGACAGCCGAGGTGAAAACGAAGGCTATGCCCAAAAGACCCGCTGCAAGGCCATGCCGACCTCTGGTGCTACATCCAGCGACACTGGACCCACCGGGAAGGCAAAGGCTCAAGCAAAGTCGAGACCGGAACCTCCGGGTCATTCCAGCGCTGCCTTTCGGTTTCACGGAGAAGACTGCGGAGAACAGGGACTACCGAGACTCCAATGTCAGAACCCGGTACTGGATGGAACGGGATGGCGAGATGTTCCTGCTGTCGATCATGCAAGGACCTGCAGCCGGCAATTCACCAGATGTGTCCACGTGGCAGCAATATCTAAGGATGTATCGCTACATTGTAGCCAAGTGGGAGTTGGCGAAGAAAGGATCTTTCCTCACCGCCGCATCACGGATGCTCCTGATAGGCCCACATAACGTTGATGTTGCGAACGGAACTGATGTGGGAGGATTGAGGAGGAGAATCGCCAGTTCAATTGGTGGAGAAATCGTCGACAGACCACATACCCCCAAAGATGGAGACAACTTGTCTGGGAAGTTCCGCAAAGGGACAATTGTGCTGATCACGGATCTGAGGAACCAAGTATGCACAGCGACATGTGCCAATGATGTTGGCATGGGATTGCAGGACACGGGGTGGGAGATAGTGCTGTTCAAAATCCACGAATCGAAGTGCCCGTTGCCGCTGGAAAAGTTCATTGATACATTGGACAAGGCGATGATGTTCTTGAAGGAGAAGAGCCAGGAAGGCGATGTCACGGTGCACGTCTGGCTATCACTGCAGTTTGTGTTGGGGCAGAACCCACCGGGCCATACATGGTCTTGGTCGACAACCTCTTTGCAGAAAGATTGACGTTGAAGATTGCAGAGTTGGATCTGGAAACGACTCGACCGATCTTTGTCGCGATTCTGCCCAAACTCAACATTCAATGAGGTCGAGGGGAAGACTGGGAGGATCGCCCAGGAGTTGTGGAGAGCGATGTACTCCCAATTCGGTCATCAGTTCAGGATGTTGGGAAAGAAGAAGGAGACGACATTGGGCAAGGGTGCGATCTGGTCTGTGATCGAGAAGCAGTTATTCAGGCCGAGAGTTCTGCTGATGTGTGCCATGGACAGGGAGAAGGTCTTGTCGCTCAATGCAAAAGCCCACATTCCAGGAGAATCAGGTATTGATCCAACGAGATTGAAGGTGGTGACGGGACCCCCAACGGTGTTTGAAGCATTCAAGACTGGGGAGACAGCCGCTCCAACTGATGAGTATTGGAAAGGTCGAAGAGCTCGTCAAAGAGGCCAACAACTGGTTCAAGAGAAGCAAGGTGAGAAAGAACGCCGCATGGATCGAGGCAGACCTCGCACCTACAGAGCTGGAGCCGAGAGGGGACAACGAGATGTATTGGTTCCCAATTGATGTCAATCGAGATGCTGAAATGCTTTGTGACAATTGCAGGGCAACAGCGGGGACAGACGCCATGTACAGCGTCCAGAAAGACCCCAGGGTCTGCATCAACTGCTCGGCGAACAATCAGACTCAGGACTCAAGGGTGTCACCCGAGTTGAAGGAGCAGCAAGCGTTGATGATCTTGGCAATGAGAATCAAAGCTGCATTGGACTTTTCAGGGATGAGTCATATGCACATCAATGAGAACTTCAAGGATTGGATGGTCAACGTGGCAGCAACATTTGTTGCCAACCACTCGTTGCCCTATGGTGAAAAGTTGATGAAGGCAATTTCCCACATGGGGGGAGTGCGCATTCCTGCGCATCAGGCCAGAGAGATCTTCAAGAATGGACACGGAAAGCAGGTGACGGTGATTCAAACAGAATTTCCGGACCCTGAATCAGGTTGCACCGTCTATGCCTACCGATTGACTAAGGATTGCGGGAATGTGGCGTACTCTGACTTTCTGCACAAGGTAATTGATGACAGCAGCAAGATGAATGAGATCTTCGGGCCAACCATGGCGACTGCAGAAAAGGCCGGTGATGTCATCGAGTTCTGGTTAGGATTGCTGGACGTCGCATCGATGACGAAAGGGGTGGTGGACATCTTTGAGGACAACATCAATCCCACCGAGTCAATGGCCTTGAAGCTGCGGTACAATTCTTTGGGAAGACCGCCAGAACCTGATCAACCATCAACAGCAAGAGAAAGGGATCTTTTGACTGCACCATGGACCCACGTGAGAATGAGCAAGTGATGCGAAGGGTCAACGAGGTGGACATGTATCATGAGGCCTGGAGATTTTGTGTATCTCAATGACAGGGAGTACACCCAAGTACTGGAGCACTTCTATCAGCACATAGGAGTCGATGAACCAGTTGGTGGCCCAGAGAAGAGTACCGCATCGGGTGCTACCTGGGAGCCGACGGCTTCAGCACCCGATGCGGGGCCCTCTCAAAGGGAGGCTCCAGAAGCTGAGGCGGTGGAGTATGTGAAGTACGGACGGCAGAAAGTCCTGGACGCATTGGGAGCACTCTTCCAAGCTGCTGATGAAGAGGATATCTGTTTGTACTGTGGAGGGATGAGCCACGAGATGTTTGACTGCAAAAGCGCCGACGGCGCTCAGTCAAAGAGTCTCTGAAGCGAATCCGGAAGCAGTTGACAGCAGAGGACGTCAAGGCCGAAGAACATGATGCACCGATGGAAGGGCCAAGTGATGGACCTCAAGTGCAAGAGGAAGTCAAGGAGGAGGAAACAGAGTCCGATGATGATGACGTCGGCGCAAACGACCTCTATGATGAACCCGTGCACATGAATGAGATCGGAGACCGTGATGAAATTCGGCAAATCCTTGAAATTGTGCGAGAGGCAATCATGAAGAGTGGCGGTGACGAATGGACAACCCAAGAATTCCAAGATGCCTACCCTGAGACCAACGTCGCGAAGGCCCACACATACCGAAGGGTGGAATATCCATTGGCTCGAGGGAAAGTTCAGAATCATCCCAACAAGTGGTGACTTCTTTTACTTTGGAAGATTCAACTTTGGCGGTTCTCAACACATGAGGGACTATATGCCATGGCTCTCTCAGTACGAAAAGGCGGTGAGCAGAGCATTGAACATTGGCCTCAGGCACCATGCCGGAAAGATCAGTAACCACAATCGAGGATTTGGTTTGAAGTGCGACGACGCCGTTTGGGTCGACATCGTTGAAGTCCTGAATTACCCGTTCTTCTGGGTGCAGAACCACATCATGAGGACCCCACCGCTGTACTCCACGAACTGAAGTGGAGACAAGGTCATGAACATGGACGAGGCCTTGCGAAGGATCAGGTGCCTGTTCGAGATCATGCATCACAACGTGGCGGATGGGAGGAGAGTGAGAATTCAAGTCTTCGCATTTGTGGCGACGGAGCAGACCAGTCGAACACATGCCTTCGCAGCTTCGCGAGGCATTGACGAGAACACGGTGATTCCTCCAGAAGGATTGTTGATTGAACCAATTGCGGTGAGAGCCCTCAATGGACATACTGGAAGCGCCAGTGAAAGGGAGGTGGTGTTGAAAAGAGACCTTAAGCGGCTCACAGCAGGAGCCGTGACGGCGATCCCAAATTGCTTTCACGTTACATCGAGGGAGAACCTCATGGGAACCTTCGAGAGGGGAATACAACCAGGAGGAGGATCCGGGAGATCGGTGACCTACTTCAGCTCCTTTGCGCCATGGGACGAGCGATCATGGAAGATAAGCAAGGGAACCTACATCCGAGGAGAAAGGGCTGTGTTCTACATGAAGACCGAAACCCTCATGGACCAGTTTGAAGGAAGGATCACTGACTCAGGACAACCGGTGACAGATCTGGTCATCCCCTTCGCAAGCTTGAGAGGAGCTTGGGTACAAGATTCAGGCATGAACTGGCACAGGCTCATCGTGCCGTCAGGCCCAGAACAACTGGTCAGGTCAGTTTACAGACCCTGGAGGTATGCCAATCGAGAAGAAGTCATGAAGGAAGCTCGCGCTTGTGCAGAAGAGGTCGAGTACGAGGACGCAAAAGCTGCAGACATCATCGACACCGTGTGTGCCTTCGAGAACAGGACAATCAAACTCGGGGGTGCTAAGGAGAAGGAGGCTCATTTCAAGCTCCTCTACTACATCGTTGAACACAGAGCGGTGGAGATCGCTGGATGCATCACATGTCCAGCATGCCTGAAAGACACACCCGCGAAATACTCGATCTGCCTGAAATGCAAAGGCATGATGACCTCATATGGTCGACGGCCATTCGTCATCACCGAGGACGAGCGGGAGAATGATCCAGGCGATGCGATGGATGTCGACGATCAGGATGATGAACCATGCAGGACCTGAAAATGCTGAGCAAGAGCATGATGAAGAATACCGTGAAACGGTAGAAGAAGCCAAGCGCGAAGCTGCAACCGCAAATTGTGACTTCGACGAGTCAGAAGTCGACTGGAGCGTAGACGATGATGCTCACGAAATGGAGGTGGATGCAGCGAACTCCCCTCCCGAACCAGAAGATGAAGAGGAAGTCATGATGCGCGAGAAGGAAAAGCAGAGGCAGGAAGAGCATCGAAGAGATGCCGAAGGATTCCCCAAGTGGGCACGACGACTTCAAGTTGGTAGCAAAATACTTCCCGACCTGGGTCTCACGAACGTGGACGCGGAGGAAAAGTGCACACGAATTTTTGATCACGCGCTAACGCTCCACATCCTCAGGTACTACAAGTTCTACTGGAAGCACAGAGTGGAAAACGCCACTCAGTTGTACTATGAGGCGATGGTGGCGGACGAAAACGGGAGGCTCGATCTTGACGGCATATGTCCATTTCATAGCGATGGAGGAGACAATCTGACAATCTGATTCCACCAGCCGATGAGATGATCAAGATATGGTGGACTGCCAAGTTCAAGGCAAAACCTGGTAGAGGAGAACCCAAAACAATGACATGGGCAAGCCGAGATCTAGAATCGATGCCAATGATCATCCGCACCGCGTGCAAGGTTGAGAAGATGATGGAATTCCTGGTAGAGTCTGGATTTCACTCACGAGATCCTAACTCTGGAACATGAGGACAGGACCCAACACGATAGGAGATTGCAAATGTGGGGGGTGATTCAGAACTTCATTAGAAGGGTCATGAAGGGTGCCTTTCCAGAAATGGAAAGCTACTCGTCGTACTTCCGAGATGAGGAGGAATGCGAGATAAGCTACGGAAAGGAAACACTCTCGCTTCCGGCATTGGGCGTCATCCTCATGCAGCGTGAGCGTGACCGTCAAATGGAGACATCACTCACGGCAAACGATTGCGGTGTGGTTCTTACCACAGATCTGCGAGAGAGGATGGACTACGCTTGGGCCTATGCCATGACCAACGAAGCCGAAGGTCGCAAAGGACTTGTCGATCAGATGCTGCCAAGGGTCGATGCGGGGCAGAGGAAGACGTTCAAGCTCGAACATGCCATCGAGCCATCTACTGCGGCCGCAGTTGAAGACAATGCGACCCGACGAGCCGCACGGCGACATCAACCAGCACCTTCATCATCTTCGAATCGTGAGCAGGAAAAGAACCAGAAACAGAGAAAATCTACCGACTTCAAGTGAGAACAACCGAAAACAACTAGCAAAACCAGGGTACATCCATGTGCAACTATGCGAGATCATTTTGACCGCATTTGACATGGTGATAATCTTGGAAGATGACATCACCATGAACTTCATCTTTTGAGAGGAATCTGAGAGAGGCATTTTCTTGTCCCGGCTACGGTGAACATTTGGGACTAGCTGTGTCTCACCTCTCATTTTCGATTAAGCATCAATCAATCTTTTGTAGTTAGCCTCATAGCATGTAGTGTGTGTACAGAGTGCGTAGGAGACGGTAGGTCTCCCTATGTGGTGAATCTCGACCCATAAGGTTCGCGACGCGAACAGGGAAGAGACAATCCACAAGCTCTGGCCTAGCTACGATGTGTATAGGCGAACTGTATAGCATTTTGTTTGTCATTCCTTCCTGCTGTGGCCGATACCCAATCGAAATCGGCCATGGGGGTGTCAAAGGAATGTAGGCGATGTGTACAGGTAACATGCATATCAATTAGCTGCATGTGTGAATCCGGTGAGCCCAACGCAGCGTTGCCTCAAGACTTCGCCACTGACGAGTAAACATGCCGAGCCTGCTGCGAAGCCGTCGTCTGAGAGATTGAGGGTTTGCAGCACGACCAGTCGGGTGACAGTTGACTTTACAGCTAATAGACCATACCCGGGACAGGGGTGACACTGTTCGCAGTATACATATATCATACATCATATATCATATATCACATATCACATATCACATATCATATATCACAAATCATATAGCACATAGCACATATCACATAGAATATATAATTAAAATATATCATATATCACATATCATATATCATGTATCACCTATCACATATCATATATCACAAATCATATAGCACATAGCACATATCACATATAATATATAATTAAAATATATCACGTACCACATATCATATATCATATATCACATATCTTATATCATATATCATATATCACATAGCACATATCACATATCATATATCCCAGTTTTTTGTTGCTGCGCTCCAGCGAGGTGAACAGCTTGATGAAGGGTCGAGTCCTGGAGGAGGGTGAGAAGCAATTGTCTGACAATGCGACTTATTGCGATTTTACGGTTGGATGGGAGAGAATCAGAGACACGAAGAGAAAGAGTCCATGAAAACCAACCACCACTTTCTGGTTTCTAAGCAGGCTTTATTTATACTGAGACATACTACACGAAGGCGGGCAGCGCAATTTGAGCGGATTTTTGTGCCCGCAGATGAACATCAAAGACATCCAACCGTCCCCAACTGAGAAAACTCGTCCGCTTTGAAGACATGAAGAAAACAAATAGGAAAACACCATAGATCATTATGTGGACCTCATGGCCTGAAATCGAACGCTGGAACTAAATGGAACAAATCTTGCCAATTTCAGGGCCGAGGGACCAAGCAAACTTGTGGACTTATATAATGATACTTAGTGCTACAGATATAACGATACTAAATGATACTAAAAATAGTACTCGATGATACTTGATACTTCATGAAACTTAATGACACTCAATGATAATTAATTCAGATAAATGACACTCATATACAGCCCGGGCGCTGGTTAAGAATCCGAAAGCTTGAGGTCCAGGGCCCCTCATTCTTATTTTTAAATACAGGCAAATTTGCACCACAACAGGCCATTCTTAGGGCATTCTTAGTTTTGTATTGCAGGTATCTGCGCAATTTGGAGCGAGCTTTAAAAACAAGGCAACGAGGTGGAGTTGGCAGATTTGACAAGAGGCATGCGAAAAAAAAAGAGATTTTTTAGAGCCTGAAAAATTGTTTTTTGCAAAACCGGGCTTGTCTGAGTTTCATAAGGTTAGTGTGCAAGAAACAACTTTTTAGAGCCTGAAAAGTTGTTTTTTTCGCACAACCCTTCTTCTCTGTACACTGTAAACCATGCTAAACCCAGCCCTTTGCAGCCAAAGCAAAGAGAGAGTCGGAGGCAAAATTTCTTGAAGGCAAGGCTCCTGTAGTGCAATGGGTAGCGTGTCAGACCTCAGCCTTGAAGGTTGGAGGTTCGCCTCCCGCTCTTGGTTTTTTTTGGCATCTAACGTATCAGAGTTGTTCCAAGGCATGTGCGAAACAAACCAATTTTCGGAGCTTGAAAAATTGATTTTCTGCAAGCCCGGTTTCATCCCATAAGACCATATAAGGGGTCACGCCTTAACGCAAAAAGGGGAATTGCAGACCTCACGTATAAGCAGTAATTTAAGAATTTGGCAATCCTATTCCAGGGTCCCTCAAATTCTTAACGTACTATGTGTTTGGTATAGCTGAAAATATATAGCCCGCCTTGGAATCGAGCCCCTCAAATTCTTTTACAGTGAATTCTTGTACAGTACTCAAGCTGTATACGTACTGTTAAATAATATAATATCAGATCATATTATATAACACAATACAATATATATATAATATTATATATTATAGAAGAATAAATTCAGGAGTTATTACCAATTTACTGCAATACCATTTTGGTCTCATCATGCATGCAATGTTAGTGTCACCAATTGCCCACTTGGACTGAAGCATGAACCGAATTCATTAGTATATCCAATGGTGTGTTAGCGTTTTCCTGGCTCCACCATATATGAGTGAGCAGTACAGACCTATGCATGCCATCCTTAACCTGTTGAAAGAACTTACATCATTAATATGATAGTTCGAGGAATCCAGTTTGCATGCGCTGTGAC
>Ga0126342_10003770_pt1 | contig 25392 bp, 22 predicted proteins | sample Cyp1metagenome_FD_92528 | JGI IMG/M metagenome (GOLD analysis project Ga0126342, IMG submission 92528) | Coral microbial communities from Lord Howe Island, Old Settlement Bay, Australia - Cyphastrea 1 metagenome | ecosystem: Host-associated > Invertebrates > Cnidaria > Coral ... | reverse complement strand
TTTGGCAAGAATCGATTGCCCAAATTTCACCGTTTGCAACCGTGCCCCATCGAAGGTGACTTAGGAAATCAGGCGACGGCAAGTTCTACTCTCATCATCATCAAATCAACCTAAGCAGTGTGTGACCATTTATAGTTGATTTTCCCATTAAACATGGTGATTTTCCATAGCTATGTTAGTTTACCAGAGGGTATATATAAAATATTGGGGGTGGAAATGACCATTCACACAATTTTCCACGGTGAAGTGGTTGGGACCTCGATGCGCCTTCGCCATCCCAGGCCGGGACCCTGGGACCTCGATGAGGCCGACTCTTTTGCATCGGCACGGCTTTCGTGCCACTGCTCAAGGCCTTGGACTGGTGGCGAAGACATCTGACATCATCTGACCCAACGTTTGGTAGGATTCATATGGAAAATTCATGAAGATTCTCCATAAACAATAGGGAAAATCATAGGCCCCATAAATGGAGGTTTATAGCTGGGAAAATCATCGAAGTAAACCTGGGATGTTTCAGCAAGCCATGTTTGATTACCGGAGGTAATGAACCACAAGTTGTATGCCCCATCCAATCGGAGAGGAAAAAAACATGTTTCCTATGACAGATTGCCTGAAATAGCTTCAACGCAACTGGATCATCACCTCAGGCCAAGGCAAACATGAGATCGACTCACCCTCTGCTGCAACTGATGATCATAGGCAGCAACTTGTATGGGTAAACAATCCAAGACTGCAGTGATGGGTTTGAGCCGCTTCAACAAGTCACAAATCCAAGCAAGGAACTGATGTTCCGTCCCATGTTGTGCAGTAGTTCCATTACTTTGACCAAAATCATCATGTCCACTCCAAAAGAGACATATCTTCAAAGCCTGGGTCTTTGGGGCGTCCATTTCAATACGTCACTATATATATACATATATATATATATGTGTGTGTACGTATACTATATGTCACTTGGTGTCGGTTCACTTCCCCCCGCCACCAGCAGGAACTCTGAAGCATTGACTGATTTAAGTGGACCCCTCAGACAAACCACGATGGATGATGATGGTTTTGGATGGTTTTGGAATCCATCGCGCCCAATATGCCTATAACATCTATAACATGTAATTATTCAAAGATCTTCCAAGCAATCATGGCTGGAATATGCTGGAATCTGGTTGAGAGATATTGCGGGGATAATGGTTAGGTTCATAAATCAGCTGCCTGAATCCCAGGTTGCCACTGGGCCCCAGAACACTCGGCATGCAAGTTCCTGTCAGAAAAAAAAGCCGCGCGCAGGCATCTCAAAATCATCCAATCTCAAAATCATCCAAAATCAAATTTCCTTGCAAAACAAAAAACTTTCAGCAACATTCCGCGTGAAGGAAACGTATGACTTATATAAACTCATGCAGACGTGTGTGTTTTCCATAAATGAGGGTGCCCAAAACTGGATGGTTTAGATTGGAAAATCCATCTATAAAATTCTATATTTTTCCTGACTGGGGGTCCCCCCATGTTAGGAAACCCCAAATGGCCCGGCTTTGACCCAGGGGATCACCGCTGTCCCGTTTTTCCGGCCTGCCACAACCAGCGCAGCAGCAGGAGGTGCTCAACGTGGTCACCGGGTCGAAACAGACCGGACACGGCCTGGTCGAACATGTCATGGGATGAGAGGAAAATATGAAGGACATGTCATGGGATAATATATGATACCCTCTGGTTATTTAACATAGCCATGGAAAATGGCCCATTTATAGATGATTTTCCCATAAATACCTCCATTTATAAGGGATTTTCCATGGCTATGTTAAATAACCAGAGGGTAACATATGTATACAGTTTCTACACCTAGTGACCTAGTGGAGTATGGATTACATTGCACGTGTATGTTATGTAATATCGAGGTTTCCTAAAATGGGGGTCCCCGAAATCATCCATCAATTGATGGATTTTCCAATCTAAACCATTCAGCTATTGGGATGCCCCCATTTATGGAAACTACCAACACATGTATGTTTATACATATATATATATATATATGTGTGTGTATAAACATAGTAATCATATCAAAATACCCTCTTGTGAACTAACATAGCAATGGAAAATCACCATTTTTCATGGGAAAATCCACTATAAATTGCCATTTTCCATTGCTATGTTAGTTCACCAGAGGGTATATCAAATCATACATGTAGTGTTTAGACTCGCCTGTCATGACCTCAGCAACCCCCTTTCTATCTGAGCATATCTGAGCTCCCCCAGCTGCCCAGCTTCTTCGCGCAGGACCTCGGCCTTTTGACAGGCCTTCACCACCTTGGAAAACCACCATTTTTTGAGGGGGAAATCCATGGGAAAATCCAGAAAATCAACTATCAATGGCAATTTTTTAGGGGGGCATTCTATGTTTGAACCAGGTGAAAAAAACCCAAATGTTTGGCAAATTACTGCCAGCGCACATACATATACCATTAATATACCATCATATCAAGGATCATCTTGGGACACTTGATTGTCGCTTTCAAAAGATGTTGATCCGATCGCGCGTCCTCTTTTTATCCAACACCAAGCAATGATCAACGCCGATGGCAAAAGCGGATGGGACCTGGACCCAGTTGTGAACGACTTGATTGGACATGGATATCCAAACACTGGCTTAGATCTGGGTAAATTATAATAATTCACAAACTTGAATTAAGGTCATTTGGGGATGATTTCCCTTATTAACTATGATTATAGTGAGGTCGCAGTGAGGTCGTTATAATTTACCCAGTTAGATATGCCGAGATCGGACTTAGTAACTTAGTAAGGATACATGACGAGCATCCACACGATTCTAATCCCATCGCGCTTTGAACGAGGATTCCGAAATTCCAGCAACAAGCCTTCTAATCCTTTCAGACGCCTCGGGGGTCACCACATTGACAGAAGTTTTTGTTTTTCAGGGATCTTCAGAGCATTCTCTCTTCAAGGGTTTGAAAAGTTAGCATATACCAAACCTGTTGATGAAAAAAATCCCCCATCCTATGAAATGGGACACATGGCCTTTTTTCAGACATAGCCTTGAAATTTCCGGACCCCCAAGTGCAGGTCACCGTTCGTTTTGACTCTAGGGCCGGTTGCAGTCGTAGAGCACCCTGACCTGAGGCTGATGAGTCATTGGGGGTCATCATCCCATTTATTCGCTTGAACAGAATGATGATACATTAACATCAGTGTATGTTAGTATACAGTCATGTTAGTATATACTTATATACTATCAATTGAATAGTTAGTATATGTTAGTATATTCTATTATCAATTGATCCTAACTATTAGTAACTATTATGGTGTTGAAGAGTTGATACTAACTATTATCATTAGTACCCTCTGGTAAACTAACAGTTTGCCATTGAAGCCATGGCAATTTATAGTGAGTTGTCCCATTAAAAATAGTGGATCTTTCCATAGCTATGTTAATTTACCAGAGGGTAATGGCTTTGACACCACTGGACCAAAAAAACATCAGAAATCCAAGCCATATGCGAACCATGGTGCTGGTATATTTACCTACAAAACTGGGTGATTTTGTGGCAAATGATGGTAAATATTCCAGCACCATGGTTCGCATATGGGCAAGTATGGGAATGCTAATGGAGGTCTAAGGAGGAACAATTGAAGATCGATGATAATTCCAGTTGGCCAGAAATCCAATTTTATATTGGCTTCTGGAACAGGCTGACGCAGAAAATCGCAGAAAGCAGTCTTCTCTATCTTTGGGAACATCTCAGCCTCATCTGGCTGGGATCTATAGCATAAATGGCCAACATCTACTGCAGTAATTTTGACTCATTCCTCTCGGTTTGTATGAAGATTGCGAAAATGCGGAAAGTACGGCACACCCAAATCCGCTGCCGGATGATCAGCATTAATTCCTGTTGAACTCATTTCATCTTACTTGCATCAATCCTATATTACAATGATACTTTGGGAGTGTCAATTACAAGGTATATCGTGGTATATGGTAGTATCCCTTGAGATTTTTGACCACAGGTGCCACAGGACACTTATGTTGCCAAGCTGCAATGGATCCTGTTCCGGCCTGTGGTCGAAGGACCCGTAGGACCCGGGGTCACTTCCCCGAACTGCACAGCGTTATGGGTTTTTGGATGTCTGAAGACATTAACCACGTGTGAAGTTGTCATATAATGTCAACCCCCAGATTTTTCTCAACCATTGAACCATGGTTCTCAATTAAATTGGGTAGCCTCCAAACAATACCCTCCGGTAATTTAACATAGCTATGGAAAATCACCATTTTTAATGGGAAAACTCACTATGAATGGCCATTTTCAATAGCTATGTTAAATTACCAGAGGGTATGATACTTGATTGGTACCCCCCAACAGCCTTAGTCGTTCAGGCTCGACATGGATCCTTAGCTCCATGTTTCACCAATGACTGGGTGGTGGTTGAGCGTTGAGCCCCCTCTGAAAAATATGAGGCAGTTGGGAATATGACATTCCCAATATGATGGGAAACATAAAAGCCATGTTCCAAACCACCAACCAGATGATGTTAATGTTGGTAAAGCAATCATAAACGCATATGGATTGATGTTGGTTTATCCCAGCCATAAAAAATGAGTACAACGAAAAACATATGAAAACAACCTAGTTGTTCAAATGGCTTCAACTGGCCCCCCCCTTAAGAATATACCTTCCTCGCATTGCCTTCTCCACCAGTGCTGCATGCCAAACGAAGAGCTGTGCGTTGGTGCGGGAGGGGAGGCTTTGGCTCCAAAACCTTTGTCCCCAAGGGCACAGTGATACCGGGAGATCATCGGGGGTGATATGGGGGGGATCATCATTCCAAAGGACGGAGATGGGTGTTGAACTTCCAAAGCTGGAACTTTTCTGGCTATCTTCATCCAACTACTCTGGTTGAGAAACGGCAGGAAAATCATGACATTCCGTGGTTAAATTTGAAGGGGGTGTTGCATATAGATCCCTTCCTCAGCATGGACAGTGTGTTTCCCCGCACTTCAGCACATCCATAACGACGGATCTGCTGCTGGTCTCAACAAACTGATGATAAGACCCCGGCTTGTACAAGTATTTCATCAACGTGTTCCTTGGCTGTGGCAGGTCGAGACATGTCGTGAAAGGGACGGGACATCTATCATCCGCTATAGGATTGATGGACAATCAAACACAGTGGAATACACCGAGGGCTCCATCTGTGGTGCTTCTCAGGATGCCATCCACCTACTGTAATCCTATATCATTCCAAAAAAAAAGCTCAACCTTCAAACAAGTGGGCTTATATAATGAACATACAGTAAATACGTGATATGTATGTGTATGTGTATATATAACTATAAATAATTAGTTATATGTATGTAAAACATATAATAACATATATATATAAATTCCACCATTGTCCGCCCCTTCAAATACGCGCCCGAGGCGCTGCTTCTCCTCGTCCAGCTTCTCCGTGGCCTCCTTAATCTCCGCCTCGCGGAAGGCCGACAGGGCGTAGAGCACCGTCTTGGCGCCCTGCAGCTTCACCTCTTCGGGTGCACCTCAGTGGAGTGACGCCAGTGACCTGCGGCCTTTTAAAGGATGGGGATGGATGGGGATGGATGGGGATGGATGCCGGGGGTAGGAGGTGACCATGGTGACCATGGTGACCTACAAATATATGGTGAAGATTCATGGGAAAGTGGATGCGAAAAATGATTGAAAGCGGAGCTCATAGCTGGCTTGGTCTAGCCGCCTAGCCTGTTTTAGGACCAACCCTTGTTTCCAGTTGGAGATCTGCGGGAATTCATCGCGGAGAGCATCCTAAGGCCAGTTGAAGTGGTTTTTATGGGACAATTTCCAGCCCTTTTATGGGTCCATGTTGCAGCGGGGATCAGGCTGGGGATCTCTGCTGATAAAGATTCATGAAGATGGCTGGGTCGGGGGCAAAATTCAAGTCACAGATTTTATGCATCATTTTAAGGCCTAACAAGCCATGCCTTAACCCACCAACAAAAAGCATGTTAAACACGAAGCATGTCCAACTGATGTGGGTCCCCAGATTCAAACTCTGCAACGAGGCGCCGTAAGGTGGGTCCCTAAGGGCCTCTGCCAGGGCCTCCTTACTCTTTCGAGCCTTCAGTAGCTCCTGCCATGGCCAAATCTTGAGGGGCTCAGATGGGTCCAACATGGTGCAATTCTTTAACATAGCGACATAGAAGCCATGGCCATTGAAATAGTGGATGACTACCCATTAATTAAAAATGGTGGTTTTCCAGAGTTATGTAAACGTTTACCAGAGCGTATGTTTCGAAGTGTTTTTGTTTGAACCAGGAACCAAAAATGAACAACTGTCCATACCTGGAAGCATCTTGCACTAGTTTGTAGCCCCCATAATCCCATGTATAGGCAGAGGGTATGATCATATCTGGTAGGGGCTCATGATTATGGAAATGTCAAGGGAGTAGAATTAGGGAACTCGTTTGTTGATCTCTCCCCAACTGCGGTCATCCGGACATCTCTGATTGCCATTTTGGGGAATGGGTCAAAACATGTCAACATTAGATATTGGGTGCAGTACCCCGAAAAATGGGGGAAGGCAAAGGAAACATGAACCCCCTGGTGACTTCATACAGTAATCATTTGAGAGCCAGGTGGCCAGAAGAAATTGGAATACCGTCTCGTAATTTAACAGTTTGCTATTGAACATTGCCAGATAGTTGGCCAAACCTATTCAAAACGGTGGTGTTACATCGCAAACTGTTCGTTTACCAGAGGCTAGTACCAATCATATATCATCATATATCCTAAGAAATCCCCAATTCCCATTCAATTACTATTCCCACTCCCTATGAATATCCCCATGAAATCCCGGATTAAATGCCATGAAAACTCCCAATGTCGATAGCTGAACGCCGCCGTCCTCCACGGCTGCCTTGTGCTGCATGACCTTTGCCCGCCATTCTTCTTCGCTCAGCTCCGCCATGGCGATCGGCAACGTGGAGCACAAACGGTGCGTGTTTTAAAAGCGATGAACATATGACATATGGTATATATGTATACTAATGGGACATTTATTAATGGTGTATATATATATATACACCATTATACACCATTATACACCATTATACACCATTATACACCATTATACCTCATTATACACCATTATACACCATTATTACCAGCCATATATATACCTTTAATAGCCATTATTATCATTATTATTATTATCATTATTATTATCATTATTATTATTATCATTATTATTATCATTATTATTATCATTGTTATTATCATTATTATTATTATTATTAATTTATATATATATATATATGGTGCGTTTATTAATGGTGTATATACTAATGGCCATATATATATATATATATATATAAGAATAGTAATGGTCATATGCTAACGGTATATATGTATATTAATGGTATACAATGGCCATATCATCCCATACATATGGCATCTATATTTTTCACCTATATAAATATATTGTTATATAATTGTATATATATATTGTATGGGATGATATTTGCACATGGCCAGAACTGTCCAGTGGACCTATGTGAATGTACGAGACTTGTATGTGTATTTTTGGGGTTCATGAATGCATAACAACCTGCAAATCTATAGATATAGAGTCGGATTTAGATGTAAGCAACAAAGGGATACTATTCATATGTATATATATATGGAAAACAGATAGAAGCCGTGTATATAATTGAATAATTCTAAAAATACATTACAAAAAATACAAAAACAACAGGCCAACGACCGACAGCATGAGAGCTTGCATTTGCATGTCCCCCTCAACATCCACGCTCACCCGAGCCGAAGCTCTGCAGGAATGGATCCGCGAGATCTGGTATCAACTCCTCGAATCGGGAGCAAATCATGTTGAGCCACGCACTTTTCCCCTTTGGACATGGATTAAGAAGCATCTTTTTCCATATTAGTAGGGCTGTACACGGCACAAAAACGCTGCATAACATGTCGTTACCCTGCAATTAATGTATGACATATCTAAGCATATGAAACCAATTATTGGAATCGCAAAAAAAATAGCTTTAATATGTTACTCCCCAAAGATGTTATGATGTTCTGCAAAAATGGGGCTCCAGGCGTGCTCTGGTGCCTGAACCTGTCAGATCCAACGTGGATTGAATGTGTTTGATGTCAGACTCACTCTTGATTACCAACCAATATCAACCACATCTCATATAAGTGAGCCACATCTCATATGTGATTTATGATGTGATGATGATAATAGTTGAAGCGTGTTTTTTGCTTGTGGTTCATCTCTCTGACAGAAAAAGACAGAAATGAAATGTTATTGATTCATGTTGATTGCTATGTGTTATTCCAAAGTTCCAAGAAATTGTCATATCATCTCAGGCCTAGATCCAGCCTGGATGAAGACTTGACGAAAAGGAGCTCAAGAGACCCCCGATGACATCCACAGAATTCTCAACATTCTGCCATCCACCGCACCCGCACACACACAATACACACAATATACATATTCTGTATGTGTATATAACTATATATATGTGTGTATGTGTCCATAATTAGTATATACAATGTAGAGTATAAAAATATTGCCCTATATAATTATATTATATAATATGATTATATGTACGTATGTTATGTACATCGTATATATATATAATTACCCATGTATACCCACAAACATGCACCCTGATTCACAGCAGTGTCAAGTACTTGATGGTGAAATCACCTGCGCATTTGGCGCCTCTGCTGCCAACTCTGGGACCTTCTCCAAGCCTCAACTGGTGCTAAACGCAGGGAATGGGGGAATGATCCAGAAGAACCATTACCCTCTGGTAAACATACAAAAAACTATGGAAAATCACCGTTTTAAGTAAGTTATAAATTGCAATATTCAATAGCAAACTGTCAGTTTACCAGAGGGTAACATCATTAACACAATCATCCCATTCTCCCATTTCCTACTAAGCATCAGTAAAACAGTTCTCCTCATATCTTGGAATTTGCTATCAGAGCATGTTTTTTAAGAGAATGACTTTCCATTCAACAACTCCAAGAAAATATGCGTTGATAAAAACATTGTCAAGCAATATCTTGAATAAGAGCGGAATCCGCCACTCCTTTTCGATATCCGCACGGCAACTTCCAAGCAAAACAAATATTTCTTTCAGACCCCTTTGTTTGCTTCTATGATATGCTAGATTGCTAGATTCATGGTCTGGTTAGTGGCTGCAACTCAAACGAAGTCCTGCAGTGGTAAATAACTAGTTCGAAAAAACTCTGAAACACAAACCAGTAAAACCAGTAGACCCCTGAAAATCTTCAAGATAGCATCCAATGCTTTTCCCAAATGAAGTGGAAAAAATCGGACTCCCCATGGTTGATCCTTAGTCCCATCAAACGGCGACCCAACAAATTTCGATACGTTTCCACCGGTTCCACGCGAATTTGCGAGTCTCAGGGTCCTTGTTAATTGGAGATTCTAGGGCAGATTAATATCTGGCTTGTCACTAAGCTGAAGTGTTCGGCTATGTTGGGATAGTCATCCCGATAACCAACATTCCAGTGACCTCGCTGTGAGGTTGTGATGTTTTTTTCTAGGTACTCTCCCATTCTATCTATCCTGCTCTAGATATTCTCCCATAATATCCCATTCTAGATATAGCTCCGGAAAACCCACATTTGTAGATCATTTCCCGAAACTCATGGAAACCATTGGTTTTCCGCATCTTTTTTTGTATTTACTCTATAAGGTATCCACCACCGAAGGTATCCACCAAAAAAAAATTATGACCACTAAAATTAGCAATTTTCAAGGTCTATAAATGAATTGATTGGTTTAAGAGGGAAATTTTACAGGAACTTTATGGGAAAAATCCCATGGTTTCCTGTAGATCCCGTAAACTCCATTGAATTTGATCATATTTTATCTACTTCACTGGCAAAAACCCATGGGTTTCCATGGGAAATGGCCGGGCTCCACCAGAAACCATGGCCATTTCCACGTCATCATCGCCGCTCGGCTCAGCCTCCCGACGCTTTCTCAGGTCGCTGAGCTCCTGCGCAACCAAGGCGCGCTGCCACAGGCGTGGGTCCTGCCGTGGGTCGTGGTGGCCGCATCTCAAAGTTCCCAAGGGAAATCATGGGAAAATCATGGGAAATCACATAGAAATCAATGGGATTATTAATATTAATATTAATATTAGTGAATATTAATATATATATATATATATACATACATAATGGAATATATAAATGATATAACGTTTAACCTATTTGGATTGATGATTTTAATGAGGATATATAGAAATGAATGGGAAATTATGGGGGATTAATTGGATATTAAGCAATGGAAATAATGAATAATAATGGGATATATACATATATAAATTAATAGCGGTACACGTTGTGAAACCAAAGTTGCCGGGAAAATTGTCAGGAAAAATAATCATTTATAATAAGGATATTTATAATAGAAGGTAATGGAATATAATATGATATAACATGATAATACATTGTGGATTGATATTTTTTGGGATATGATATGATATGATATGATAGACATTAATGGATTGATTTATGGGGAAACCTCTGGGAAAGCATGGTCTTTACTTTTTACCCCAACTTGTTTGCGAGGTCTTGCGGATTTTCCCTTCATCCTTAGACCAAGTCGTGATGAGTGTCAGAAAGTCAGCGGATTTTTGCATCTTTCTGAAGGAAAAGGACATGAAACTTTGCTCGATGATCACCCCTCCGTTATGATGCGTGAGGCAAGGCAGAGCCAGACTTAGTCAACTGGCCTAGTTCAGGACAGCACAGGCCAACCCGATTGATGCGAGCAATTTCGGGGAGAAAAGTCACTGCTTGTCCAAATAGATCAAATTAATATGTCTGGGCCAAAATCTGCCCCAGCTGGGTTCCTGGTGCATTCAAAATCCCTTCGGTGCTCAATGCAGCCGAGCGACATCGTCTGGGAGCTGAAAGACCTTAGAGTCGAAGCAACCTAACCTGGCCATCTAACCTGGTTGGAATTTCGATAGAAATGAAATACCAGGCTGGAGTTCATCTGTACTGCCCAACGTATGTGGGTCATGGAAAACACGCTGCGAGTCAATCCATGAAAAACCCATTCTTCTATAGATGGTGTTCCCACTCTTTCCAGCCATCTTGTACCAAAGGCTACCCCAGGCGGTTTCTCCACAATTTCACCATGATCAAGCAAAAATCTTGGGCTAAAACCTGCAGGAAGAGGAAAAGGAGATGTTTGCAGGCAGACTTCGCCTCACAGTTCCCAGCTTTCACACTGGCGATCCATAGGCACATTGCGTACCCAAGAAAAACCTTGGGAATATCAATTCTCGAATTAAAATAATATGTTCTTCCATTGGTCCCCACCCTGGCACACTATTCTGGACATAGTTTCTGACATACCAAATATATATGGCATATATTTATACATGTATATTCTGACATTCTATCTGACATTCTTTACAGCATATACTCTAACATTCTATCTGACGTTCTTTCTGGCGTTCTATCTGGCATCTATTCTGACATACTTTCTGGCATGTCTTCTGACATTCTTCCTGGCATTCTATCTTGCATCCATTCTGACATTCTATCTTGCATTCTATGTGGCATCTTTTCAGGTATTCATTCTGTCATTCTACCAGTATCTGGCACCTACTCTGACATTCTAAATGGCATTCTATCTGGCATATATTCTGACATTCTGTTTGGCATTCTGTCTGGCATTCTCCCTGGCATGTGTCGGGGTCCAGGCGTGCCCAGCTGCATCTGGAGCTCGCGATATGGCTTACAACAAGTGAAACCCACAGTCACGAGGAGCTGCAAAAGGGGCACACCAGGAGCAAAGGAGAAGAAGTAGGAGCAGGAGTATAGGCGGAAGAAGAAGAAGAAGAGAAGGAGGAGTTGCACGCAGGTGGGGCAACATCAATGACAATCTATGACATATACCCATTTTCTGTCACACCATACTCCCCGTCCCCAACTTCCCCAACGTGGTACTCAAACCCCTACGCAAAACGGTGCCTTGACGAAATCCAAACAGGTGCACAGCACCCGCGATCCTGCAGCAAGGCTAACAGCAATAACAGCAGCTGCTTGGCCAAACCCCGAAAGAGGCAGACTCAGACCATATCTGAACATATGATAATCTACAACAAAAAGTTTATAGCCATTATAGTATCCTAGATGTGAAACATTGGGATTTTTGTTGGGTTCTACCAGCTGAAACCATCTGCAACCAGCCAGTCCGATCCGCACATCGTAGACGTTGCCAGTGTGGCCCACGACTGCTGCGGAGATTTCGCCGCGCTCCACCACCTATCTATGACACCACAATGTACTTTCCTTGGGGTGATAGAATAACTCAATTCACTGAAAATTGGATGAGGTCGGATTTTCAACTAGAAGTTGGTGGTTTCTTCGGATCCACAAAAGAAATTCAAGATGATGGGCGTTTTGTTTGGATCCAACAAAATCCAATTAAAAAAAACATATGAAACCGTATGAAACCACAAACATCAACTCACTAGAAAATGATTTTTTCCATGTTCATCAAACCAGCTTTCGAATTCTCCTTAGTCGTTCGTCGTTAGCATAGCGACCCCCTACTGTCGGCGCCTTCAGACTCAGAAGCAGCAGGCGATGCTCCTTGGCCTTACGCGGCAGGACAACTGTCTGGCAACCATCCCCAATGACCTACCAAAAATTGACTATTAATGAATACTATATATATATATATTTAGGGGGTTAAAAATAATGGATTACAAATAGATGGCGTACCAATTATTTCCTAAACATGGATTATAATTATCCCCAAGTGATCCCGTGTAGGTTTATGGCTTGGGTTTACCGAAAATATCAAGCTGCCATTCGAGGAAAGGAAAGCAAGGACATGATGTAGCCGATATAATTAACGACTTTCAAATATGTTGGTGAATTTTTTCCATATCACCACCATTCACCATCCAAATCTTCTCAGGAACACAGCCTCCGTCATTACGGTGCACCAAGTTATCACCACCGCAACTGAGGCTGCGCGCCCGATCAATGCGTTCGCGCACGCGCCGGCTCCTTGGGTAAGAAACGGTTGGTTCATGTTAGTTTCGGTTGAAACACATTGGAGAAGACTTTGGAAAGGTCAATGGACCCCAAGATAATTACTGGAAGACTGATAATTCTTGATTTTTGAGTTCCTTCCTTACATGGTTTTTGAAATTGGGAAGGGTGCCAATGCTTCTTCTCAGAGATTGGAACCCCCAGCGCGCCACGACTCTTTCGCCATCAGGCCTCACGCTGGCCTTTGCCTGTGTTCATTTGATCCACCCTCTGGTAATCTAACGCATGAAAATCACCATTTTGAGGAGGTAAATTTTAAATCCTCCATAAGTCATCTATATATAATATGTTATTTCCGTAGCTTGGTAGTTTACCGGAGGGTGTCACAAGTCTTTTTAATTTGATGTGCCCGGCTCCAGACGTCAGGACTTTGGCGTCCGCTAAAGCCCTCAGGGGAACTTTCCATCATAGCCACGGGGTTTCCCAAGAATTGGCGCAGCTTCACGACACAGCTGGGCCTGGCTAGGCGGCCGTCTACAACAGATGATTTTCCATAGCTGAAATGACCAGAGAAATGTGAACCAAGTTAAACCCAAGGGATCTCAATGACCGAATTGGTGTTCAGTGTGGGCTTTCTGTCGAAACTGGGACAGCGAAATTCCAAGAAATGACAGATCTGACCTGCTGCCAATTTCGAAATTGCCCGCGCCATCCCCACACCTCCTTGACTTCTGCTTGTTCTAGGCGCTGACGTGAGTGCCCATAGGCCACACTCGAGCCAACCTCAACTCGACCCCCCCCTCATAGATTCATAGATGTCACCCCACAGTCTGGTTGGTAGGCATCTTATTCCCAGCCAATGGCTTTTGAGTTATGATGGTGGACTGTGAGCATCCTCACGCCCTCCACAAACTCAAAGCTTCACTGCTGAAGTCTGGAAAAAAGGGCAACTTGGGGCTGCCTAGTGCGTGCATCCCAGGCATCGTACCGTAAGATGATAAACATGTTTTTTTGGCCCCAGCTACTTATAATAATATATATATATATATATATTATATAATATTATATATATAGGTAAGTAGTAAGTATATCTCTGTCTCTATCGCCATCTCGTCAAGTGAGACTGCCAGAGGCAGAGGCGAGCATGCGGTCACGAAACACGGAGGCAACATCGTGACTCAGTGCATGTGACGAATTGAACTGACAAGTCACTGACAAACGAAAATCACAATGGTAACTGTACAGGAAACAAGCGATGTAGATTGCGCACAGGAACGAATGAGTTCCGCAAACTGGGTACCACCTACCAGTGCATGTGAAAGGGGCAAGCCATCAGAAGATTTTTTTTTTGCAACACGATCCAACCCAGCCCTTTTCTCAAGCTCACGTCTTCGGATTTCTCGACGCTGGCACTTCTCCTCGTGTCTCACATCTGTTCCAGCTGCAGAACGGCGGTCTACGGAGGACCTCGCATCAATGCTCGGGGCCGCATTTGAAAGGGTGCCTGGGCGGATATGCAAGTCTTAAGAGGTGACCAGTCTATCGGGAGACGTTCCTTCCTGCTCATCTGTGCCACGGCTGGAATGGGCTGGCCGAAAGTGGGGCGCAAGTTTTTCCACCAAGTCTGGATCTTTTGAATGATGCCTTCAAACTCTTGTGCGTTATCAGCATCTGCGTTTCTGTTTGGGTGGCTTGATCAGAGAACGGTCGAACCATAGCGCTTGCATATTGGCCTGCGGCAAGGTCTTGATCGAGAAGTGTGCTAGTTGCAGGATCTCTGAAAGAGGTTGTCCCAGGCAGATGCTTCTCATCTGGCTCATGTCCATCCAAACCCAAAGCAGAGTATGACATAATGGTCTGGCAATGCTCACACATTCATTCTCGTTTTGCTCCTGGGTCAAAGCATAAAAACCATGCCAAAGATGCTGGGCAATTGAAACTCTCCCCTGCTTTGTGGCTAACCTAAGGCTATATCCGATGCACGAAATGAGCTTGCGACGTGCCATTGCAGTACAAAGCACTGTGAATTTGAAATTTCTACCCTGGGACGGGTCTCGCAACCAAAATGACTTGAGCAACAGATGGCTTGAGCCATTTTATATATATATATATCGATTGATTGATTGAATATCCCCAGTATTCCCATGGGTCATAAAGCACTTGCCACTTACACACCTGGGGTCTGAGACCCAGCAACTGCAAGGACAGCCCCCAGCAACTGAAGGCGGTTGATGACCAGCTGCTGCCAGAAGGCCTACGATCGCTGGAAGTGCTGGGTTTCTGGTGCGGTTCCACCGCATCAACCTATCCCACCTCCCTCTGAACACATATCCATAGATGGCCTATGGGTGGCCTATGGATACTAGATATATCTAGATATTCTAGTTGTATTCTTAGCCTCTCGGCCAAGAGATTTTAAGCTAGAAAAGTGAGAAACAATCTAAGACAGCTTCAAGCGAAAAATCATGCAGCATCATCTAATAGCCAGGATATAGCCACGATACAGTATTATATACCATTCCCCAATACCCAGTGACCTATGGTTGTCCTGTTGCTGGAATAGACCATGAGAGGTCAAAGTCTGCAGGGGACGCCATGGCACATATCACATATCCATTGGCAGCCTGGAACCTTCAGGCCTCGATAAAAATGATGATGAATTTGTTGGCATTGACCAGCATCAAAAAGCCTTGGCCATAGGTTGTTGCCATCCCTGCCATCCCTGCCATCGCTTTCTTTGGTTAAGAACAGATCTTATAACTGAAATCCATTGAGGATACAAAGCCCCGTGGAAACCGATAAGCCACAGTAAAAACCCACAAACCTTCTGCGTTCCAGTGTAGACATGTATGAAACATGTTCAAAAGAGCCATGGTTTCCTGCCATTTCCCCCGTTTCATTCATCACCACCCAACGTCTATGACAGCCATGGGACTGGTTGCGCTGATGAGGCTTTGCGCCCAAACTCCTGTGTAGCTAATGCCGACGCTCACCAAACAACTGAGCAGGACCTCAGGTGACGGCCATGACAGCGTCCATGTGGCCATGACTTGGGGCCATGAAGATTCTCCAGTTGAAAGTGAGTTGTACGCTGTATGTCTCCTTATGATTTTATGATGTGCCATGGATTAGCTAAGGTCCCGAAACACCAGCAATAAGCACTGAAACCATCAACTGCATCAGTTGCATGTGTTTTTTTCTCTGACCTTTAGCCTTCAAACAAGATACCTTTCAGTCTTCCCTCTTTCCCTTGAAACCAAACAAAACCAAACGACCAAACTGTATCAAACTGTTCCATGTTTTTCAATTTGGGTCTGAAAATGGGATATACCCAAAGTGGCAGTTTTCATAGGGACAATGACGTTCAGTTTGGCATCGTTTAACCCAAAATTTGAGCGTTCCGCGAATCTTTCGAGCCTGGTGACATAAGCCATGCTCTCCTGGTTGAGCTCCACCAAATGCCTGGGACCCACGGGCACCTCGCCCTCAAGGACTGCCACGGCAGCCACCTGAACCGAAGTCCGAACAACTATGGCATACCTGGCCCTGCATCGAGACATATATATATTATATATACAGGAGATATCCATGGTATTCCAACATTAACATACATTGACACTCTCCCTCTCTCAGCATTAAGACAATTTAGTATTATTGCAGATTACTTATTATTATTTGCCATTGGTAATCAGTTTTGTCTTAATGGTGAGTGGCGTGTTCTGCCTTCTGGGGCCCTGATTCCGCAAGCTGCAGGTGGAGCCCTCAGAAGTTTCCAACTCACAGACCTTGTAGTTCATGGTAACTACCTCATGATTCTCAAGTCTCAAATCGCATGAGCACCAGGATCAGTCCCGAATCCTCCAAGGCACCACCATGAAGCCCATCACGTTGTTGATGAGCGCCACGCCCGCCCGGGAGATGTTCACCGGATGTTGCTCCTTCGCCAGCATCAACCGTTGCAGCAGTCGATCACCAATGGCCTCGGGAAAATCATCGGAAGCATTCATAGAATTTACTGGTAAGTATTAAGTATAGTATGTATGGTTGTTCTACACCGGGGCTTGCTATAAATAATGATAATCATCTCTAATCCCATCCCTGCAAAATTATCTAGTCAAATGATGTCAAGTGGGTGGTTTATGGAGGTTTCAAGTACATCTTAGACCCTGTATCAAGGTTGAATTGTGGCCGGTACTCGTTTAAGCCCTCTTGATTATAATTTTGAGTCAACATGAGTCAACTATGCAATGCAAATGCAGATCCTATCCAGAATCAAATTGGAAACTAGTTTCAAATGCAATTTTTTCTCGCCGTTCGTGCATGTAGCTGCCTGCAAGGCACACGAGAAAGCTGGGAAAAAAACTGAGAGGTACTATGCCCATGTTTGCTTGTTCTATGTGAATACATGCCGAGTCATTTACATTTTTTGCTTAGAGGGGTGAAAAAGAGCACTTCATGATTGTGCTATCAGAATCTATCAGATATCATCATTCATCGTGAAATGGTCATCTTTCTGGTTCTACGCAGCCCAAAAAAAAAGCACAGCTGCTTGTTGGCCGCCATGGGATTCCAGCTCTTTGCAGCCACTGACATCTCATACTTTTTTTTGACGGCACGTTTGATGCCTGAATTCATCGAGGTCTTTGACCCTTTACACTCCTGCCTCTTAGGCTGCTACATGGATTTGTGTGAGAATAGAGGCTAAGCCCCATGTAATGTAGCCCCAAGATTTTTTTCTGGCTCATCACACCATTCTTTCTCGAGGATTGGTCATTTTGGGGTATACCACGCGGTATACCCCATCTTCACACACTCCCACATGATCCCACGGGTTCTTTGCTGTCCTTCAGGAACTTCAAGTCCCTTCCTGGTCCTCAAATGATCTCATCCATCTTCGCCCGCGCATGCGTACGGGAGCTGAGCCATCTTCAGATCTCCAGATTCAGATCTTGAGGATCGCACACTGATGGGCACTGCCACTGATCGCCATTGAAAGCGACCCCGAGGCCGCTGTAGGCATCATGGAAATGTGAACTGCTTCTTCTCCTGGATTACCTCTGAGGGATCTTGCGGCATGGGATGGGTTTGAGTTTCAGATCTTTCAGCCTCCAAAAAAAATATCATCTCCAGGGATGCTGCAGGAGTATCACATATTTGCCAAAATACCCCCCAAAAAAAAACAAACGCAGTAACGCACACTCCTGCAAGTTTCAACATAACCGGCAAAAAACATGCAAATATCATCAAACAAATGCCACCAATGCAGTCGAAATGGTTTGCGATCTCTTAGAAAATAGATCAAAACATCACGACAAAAAGAGAAGGTTCTGTTATCACCCTTAACAATCCTTCAGAATTATGTCAGTTGTGCACCACCCCCGGCAATGATGCCAGTTTGCCACGAGTTCTCGTTGAACTTCTTGGAGCCTCGTGGCATACCTCGGCGGATTTTTTTGGGGAATTGTGGGGGCATCAGATTTTGATGGAGCTTTGCTAAAATGGGATTACCCTCTGGTAAACTAACATAGCTATTGGAAATGGCCATTTATAGTTGATTTACCCATTAAAAATGGTGGTTTTCCATAGCTATGTTAGTTTACCAGAGGGTACCAGAAGTCATCCAAGTCATTATCTTGAAACCCATTGTGACTTGGTGACAACTGGCCCCCCCATATTAAGATCATCCTAAAATCATCGGTGTTGCGCGCGTTCAGGATGTGAGATCAGCCAGTGCCAAACGTACCTGCACTGTACTCGAAACTGCTGCTTCACAAGAGATACCTACTGCCATATCAATATGCAACCATAGATCTTAGTTATCTTATATCATTGTAGTTTACCATCCCAAAACAAACAATGTTCAACTCTTCCCTGAAGCCACACAGAAACAGGACCAGCCGAGATGGCGAACAAGTTGCAACTGATGATTCTTGGTCTTCTGGCTCTCTGTGATGAGCCACTCAATGTGCCTCACATGGGTTGCAACTTCCACAGGGGAACCTTTGGGATAAGCGTGGGATGAAATCAAGAAATATCAGCATGATCGAAATATGGGTGCCCAAAAAACGGTCGTTCTAGTCTAGTAGGGAAAATGTGATTACCACTTTAGATTTGGGTCGGGTTTTCACCTAAATTCTCAGATTGACAAAATTATCCAAAAGTCATATATGGTTTCCGATCTTTAGTCCGCTCATTTTTTTTCCTGGTCATCCAGGTCCAAGTCTCCAAATTCTCCAAATTCTCTAAGTCTCCACCTGTTTTGTGCCTAGAAACTGCTGAATTTTCATCTCCCGATGCTGGAGCCGTTTGGCCCGCAGGGAGCCAGCAATCTCCACCATAAAGGCGACAAGACCACTGGGCCCCACCCAGACCTGCCTGGAAGCCAGGCACGATTTGAAGCACCCGAGATTCGAAAAAATGCCATGGATTTCTAGATGTTTTTCTTTGATTTTTCCTATAGATTCTCCGGAAACAATAATGATCCCTATTATTAGTTACTATCATTGCTATTAAAATGACTATCAAGTCATTGATGTAGATAAATATAAATATGTTTGGGTTCCTTGCAATTGGTATGAAAATTGCTTCTCTTATGGATCAATAATGTGAAAGGATGTGAAAGGAATAAATGGTGGGTCACCAAAGAGAAGCAGAAAATTGACTCTGTGGCAGGGGACTTGCGGGGATGTCGAACCAGGGGTTCGTCCCACTTAATCACCTCGAAAAAATATCCGGGATACTTCTCTGTCCCACTTTGGTACAAAATCAAAACCTCAGGACAGGACTGACATGGACTTAATGACTTACACCCTTTCCACAGCCATAGTGCTGAACCAAGGTGCCCCAACTTGCTGTTGGTGGCCTTCTGCAAATATTCCACCGGTCGGCAGCGGCACAGCACCGCATCTGGCCTTCCACAACTGAGGATCTTCACGATGTCCAAGAGGCCCCACAGAGCGTTTTTGCCAATAAGCATGGTGGTGCCTACGATCAGGGCAGGCATAAAGGACCATGTTAAAGAACTGTTTTTGCTTTCAAACCTTCGAGGTTGTCCGGCAAGAGTCTGCCAAAAAGCGACGGGTTGTCCTGAAGCGTTTCCTTTTGGCACATCTGGGAAGAAGTATTTTAAGCATGGGAGGAAAATATGCTGTGGAATGTGCTTCTGCTGGGTGGTTTTTTTCGATCCTTTCGCCTCCCCAGGCAACAAAATCCAGCTGAAAGGAGTTGAAGTACAAGCGCCAGACCTGAAGAAATGATGAAATGTCCCATGGATCCATGTTTGGCCATCTAATCTAAACATGAGAAACAACAGCATGGCTTTGGGAAGGTCCATGATTTCTGGCACATACCCCCCGAAAGAGCCTCCGAACGTATATGCAGTTCCCCACTACTTATCATTCTCTCATAGTTTGGCCCCTGAAAATAAAACCAAATCAAAAACTTGAAGCAAATGGTGACACACCAAGAAGGGCAACTGCAGGCATAGCAAGGACCGAAAGGCATCAAGGACCTTGCCCGCATGTTGAAGTCCAAACCCAGCTGGAACTAACGGTAACTGCCACCGGTAATTGCGGGATGAATCTTTCTTGGAAAGGAGTAAACACCACAGCCGTCTAAAACAGTTCGAGCAGTAGTTAAAAACTGGTGATTGGAATGTCGATGTGGCAGTATTGGATGCAGGAACCCAATTTACAAAGTGTTCATTGTTCATTGAAACCGGCAAGGCCTCACACTCTGTGCTGGAGGCATTTGCTTGCTATTTGTGACAAAAGAAGTGCTCGTCATTTTCATTCATTTTCCAATGTCATTGGGTACCCTCTGGTCATGAACAGTTTGCTATGGATTTTACGGCCCATTTTGCTTCGATGATTTACCATGAATTGCTTGACAAACATGGTGATTTTTCCATAGCAAACTCTGAAATGACCAGAGGCTAAAACCCTTAATATCTTCATGTTTGCTGGTTATATAACTTCTATCATGTTATATCCCTATGAATCACCATAAACATCCCATTGAATCCCCATGAACCATGGCCTTTCGCCACCATCTCGCCTGCGCCCTGCGTTCAAAGAGCAAAAGCCGGTCACCTTCACATAGCTTTGTCGGGAGAATATCCAGGCACAGCAACCCACAAAGTTGGAGAAGGAATGTTTAAAATCCCAGCCTAAAGTATCTAAAATATGGCGGGACATGACTTTTTGATACTTTTTGAATGTCTTCGATCTTTCAATGATCAATTGGACTTACACGTGCCAAATAATTGACGGTTATAGCTATGATTAACTGATTAACTATGCGTGTACCAATTGGCAATGTTCATGAAATGTCTGACAAACCGTTGGATTCTTGGGGCTTGCCTTGTTGCCCTCTGGATCCCTCTGGTAATCAAACACGGCCAGCTGAGAAATCTCCTAAAGTGGGAAAAGTCCCGAACTAAATGATAGATTTTCCTCTATACTTCTACACAGGTGTTACTAAGCCTATCTCCAGGAGCGTCCATGGAACGCTCCTACAGCTCCGAGCTGGCCTCCTGTTTCAAGCTCCTCCAAGTGCAGCCAGCCACTGCAACAGGGCTGGTCCATGGTGTCGCTTTCGTCTTTTGAGAAGTCGGGGTTCAACTGATGCAACGGAAAGATGCCTCCCAGCTGCAAGGGCTGGGAGGGTTGGAAGGTTTGGTGGGGCCATGTATGTGCCAGATGGTTGGATACTAAATTCAAAATCACAATTCTTGATGTACCAACGTACCATTGATACTATACTCAAGTGGGGATGGACCATCCCCTCCAGCAATGCCTCTGGCACACTGTCCACTGGCTATCCCATGTCATCAAGCCCTGGCCTGTCTCTGGCTCCTCACCATCAGTGAATCTCACCAAGTATGTACCTCCTTCCAAGTCCTGCCGCAGCGCGCGGCCGGTGCGCGCAGTGCGCGGACCGTGATCGGCACAAAGCAGGCCGGGCTCGTCATCTGAAAGCTCCTGGTAGAGCATGACCATCTGCCCTTCCTGGCAAACAGGAATAAAAGTGCCGGTGGGACCAATGGTCAACAAACCCCTAGTCCTAAAATACTAATCGACTGATCAACTGGAGGAAACCGTCTGAAGATGGAAAGGAATATATTTGAAGCCAGCAAGCAACAAATCCCAAAAGGCTCGAGGACATGGATATGATGTGCAGTGACGAGGATGGCAATTTGCGAAGCTCATCCCTGAAAATGCAACTTGTGCCATTCACCAAATCTCCCCCCCACCAAAAATTGCACTTCTAACATCTCCCATTCCGGAACCATTTTCGCAATTTCACTGCGGGTTACCAGGACTTGGACCCACACCCACATCATCCCCTCTCCCCATACAGAAAAAATGCTCAGAAAACCCTCTTTGGATGCACGGAATCTCTTTCTTTTTGGATCTTTTTGGGTTCCATTTTTTGTGGGATGATTATATATATATATATATGTATACATATCTTACATTACCATCATGAATCATGAAGATATAGAGACAGGATTGGGACTACCCATCCAACCGCGCAAGCGCAGCTAAAACAAAGTGTCGTTTCCGTCCAGCTCCAGGGTGTCAGAGACCTCCTTTTCAGCCACGGCAGAGTCGTCAGGGGCCGGCACCAGGGCCGAATAGATGATGGAAGAGCAGATGGCGGAGGCGAAAGCAATGGCAAAGGTTGCATAGACCTAAAGACTAAAGTGACTAAAGGATCCTAAAGGTTTCAAGGCCCCAAGGGGGCCCCAAGCCCTTGAAAATACTATGCCACAATGGTAGGTAGCGAATGGAATTTGGGTGTAAACCAGCTTGACACCCCGCAAAATCAGAAAAAGTATCTTCCGTCGTAAATCCTCATAGTATGCAGCCCCCGAAACTCTGGTGGAACGTGATGGATATGTTCATTTGGGGTCCCCTGTAAAATCAGGATATCTGCTATCCGGGAATGCGATTAATCATTAATCTGACCCGGGTGCAAAATCTTATACGAATCATGCAAGGTATAGCATAAGTGTAATGCTGCAATCCACCGACCCGTATTTTGCATTACCAAGCTCAATGAGGGCTTCTGCAAATACATGTCTATAGGAAAAAATGCCCAAATTGTGAACCCTATAAATCCCAAATGACCACAGCTGGATCCCCCCCCATCATCGAGTCAACAAGGCACCGCGTGCACTCGCCACGTGTCACGTTTCTGGGGGCTGCCATCAGAAGAAAATCCATAGGCGGGATTTCCTTGGGTGCCACTAATAGCCACTGACAGGGTGGCCACCTCGTGAAATGGTCACCCTCCTTTAGGAGTTTTTGAGTTTTCGAAAATCCATCTAATTATAGTCATCAAAGGATGCCCCTCCCCAAGTCGGAGTTAAGAACCCCAAATGACCTGCAGCTTGGTCTGATTTGCCCTGTCGAAGCTCTTTCTTCGCGCTGAGAATTTCACCAGAATTATCCCAAAATTGCTTTCAGGGCACGCTTTTTAAACATATTAAATAGATCATATGTCTGTGTGCATGTATAATCATGTACTATACATTAGTGATGTTACTTCTGCTGCACAATTTCCATGTCAGCAAAAGCGATCTGTTCCTCGCCCCAGCTCCCAACTCCCAGCAGGTCTCGAACATAAGGAAACTCCAAATTTGTGCTGAAGATGACGGCATCCAGGATATCCAGCCAGGAATCCTGGCCATGGCTGGCCATGGCAGATCGAAAAAGGTGAAAAATCCCAAGGCCCAGGGGATCCCAGCGGATCCCATGGGTCCTTGGTGAACTCCGGCGTCCCCAGTTGCGAGGCAAAGTAGCCGTGGCGTAGCACCCAGCCCACCAGCAGAATGGCTAACCACTTGGTAAGCATAAACCTGGGTACACTTGGGTGACCCCTAGCCGAGCTCCCCTAAGGTGATAAGCCATGAAATGCCATGAAGCCTGGTGAAATTGGATCAACATGATCAACCAAATCAGCTATCAAAGGGCACCCACCGTGCTATTTGGCTGGAGCCAGTCTGGCGCTCTGAAGTGTGACTCTGGCTCTGGCGCTCTGAAGTGTGACTCTGGCTCTGATCCAATGTTGTAGATGAGGATGATGTTGATGATGATCATATGATCATATGATCATGATGATTCACAAGCATTCATTAGAATGATTGCTAGTATTATTGCCCTCTCTCTCTCTCTCTCTTCATGATTCTGATTGCAACTGCATGCTACTATCATGACATGTCATGATTATGATGTTTTTTTGTCCCGCGCGGAGTCAGGAGTACGAGGCAAGGGAAAATGCCAAAACTGATTAAGCAACACACATCAGCTTGCCAATGGCGCGGCACAGGCTGCTGAACCCATACAGTCGCAGAAAGAAAGTCTCTGTATGTCTTTGTGCCCCGCGCGGAGTCAGGAGTACGAGGCAAGGGAAAATGCCAAAACTGATTAAGCAACACACATCAGCTTGCCAATGGCGCGGCACAGGCTGCAGAACCCATACAGTCGCAGAAAGAAAGTCTCTGTATGTCTCTGTGTGTGCATGAGCTTGACGGCTAGCCAAAATTTCTGGAGCTAAGACCGTCCAATGCAAATCAATACTACCCCTTCGGTAGTGCTCTAATTAATACCCTCAACTACGAGCAGAGGAAGTTTGAGGATCCCCAAAAAGGTGTCTGTGTCTGAAATGATTTTCCTAGGGGGGGGCCGTGGGGATCAACGAATTGCGTTTAGACCTTTGGCAGCTTGTTTTGGGAGGGTTCTGGAATCATATCTTCGGAAATCAAGAATATGGTCCTAGAGCCCCTTCATTTTGGAGCCTTTCTGTTGTCAAAAAACGGAATCAAAAATTGCACCTACAGTAAGCAAAACCCGCAATCTCACAAGCTCAATTATCCGCCTGTTTCCTTTGCTCCCATGCTAATCCCCTTTTCCTATTTCTAACCCCCCTAATGAATAAAAATAGATCCAGATGTCATTTTCAGGAAATTTCAGGTTGGTCAATTTGATCTTAATCGCCTTGAGAAAACAATTTTAAGGGTCAAGATCACATTTGAGGGTTCATCTTAATAATAAAAACCGATTGGCTGGGGACTGTTTATTATTCGCGTCCCTGACGATCATTTCATTGTTTGATTAGTACTTAAGGTTTCGATGTAGTTATCAGGGGAAAGCGTCGTAAGACAATTTTTGGCAATATGTCGAATACCAAGAGAATCCGAAACCCCAAAAAAGACAGGGTCTCTATGGAAAGCCGTGTTTTCCATTGAAAACCTAGGTTTTGTGGAATTACAGGATTTTGACAAATCCCAAAAAATTGACAATCT
>Ga0126342_10003769_pt1 | contig 25394 bp, 20 predicted proteins | sample Cyp1metagenome_FD_92528 | JGI IMG/M metagenome (GOLD analysis project Ga0126342, IMG submission 92528) | Coral microbial communities from Lord Howe Island, Old Settlement Bay, Australia - Cyphastrea 1 metagenome | ecosystem: Host-associated > Invertebrates > Cnidaria > Coral ... | reverse complement strand
ATCAGATACATTTTTTTTTCACACCTTCCGAGGAAAACAGAATTATGGAACAACAGGGTACGGTAAATAACCGTACCTTCGTCCTCTTCAACTTCCGTTCTATAATTCCGGCACTGACCATATGTATATATAGTTATATATATATATATAATCCCTATAATCACTATACACCATCATCAACAATCAATTAACTATGGTCATTAACATTATATATATATATTCATATATGGCTTGTGAAATCTTATCAATTCATGTATACATCATGATTAACAATTGACTATGGTCATTAATCACTATAATCACTACTCATTATACACCATTACCGGTCATATATGGCTTATGAATTTAAGTATACATCAACCATTCATATTCATAAATGGTAATATACATCAACCATCACTAGTCATTATACACCATTATATACTAGTTATTAATGGTAATACCCATCAATACACCATTCATAACCAAAGGGGCACTCTCCTCCGGAGGTTGTGCCACCAGCATCCTGGCTTCAACAGAAAATGCTGGAAATATACGGTGGTTTCATAAGATTGTCATCACCAAATATTGGGAAAACAAATATGTTTGAATGGGATTTGATTCACCACAGATTGGACATATGCGCTTCTTTCACGGATTTTTCAAAAATGCATTAGGATCATTCCACTCAAATCATCCCTTAGACATGTAAACATAACTAAAACACACTAAAACAATGTCCATATCTAAGATGTTAAATGTGAATTTCATACACATCCAGAATCCAGAAACCATAATTGTTTGGTTGGTGCAACCCCAATGGCCATCATCGATTCAGGATCACCCCATTGGTCGAGCACAGAATATGTGGTAGCACCGATGCTCCTGGTCAATACATGTCAATACTAACCTCAATGCAATCAATGTTGATCCATTACAGTCTTGAATATGTCCACTGTATTGTGTGTATGTTTCGGTTTCCGTTTTGTCATGGGGGGGTACCCCCTGGCATCATCCAGTCGTCATCGATATGCGCTAGAAATCAGTTGAATAGGCTTCTTGACACCCCCAGTAAGTGATCTACCAAGCAGAAATAGGCTTCATCAATTCCACCAAATACATATAGGCTTATCTACTATAATTACTTATCCATCAGTTTGGGGTTATTTTACATGCACCACTTACATTCAGCTTTGTCTATATCATCAATCATCCAGGTGATATTTCACCCAATCACCAGGGCAGGGTGAAGCCATGGCAGGGCTGACAGTAACTCCTTGGGTGTTCGCTTCCGGAATTCCTCCGGCGTGACCTGCGATCGTTGGGCAAGGGCCGGTTTTGGGTCCGACGACTTGCCGGTGCCGAAGGTGCCGGTGAAATGTGGAGGGTTCAACAACTCGACCTGAAAATAAAACCATCAAAAACCTATGGATGGTTGATGATAGATCATGATATACCATGATAGACCTTAAAATGGATGGTTGATGCTAGAAGCTACACCTCTGTTCGAAGCCTTGAGACTCGACCTGGCCTGATAGGCAGGAAGCTTCGCGCTCAGGTGCTTCACCTTGGTCTGTGATTTGGATAGTCTACGTATCATACCCGTCAGCGATTAAGGTTGGCAATGGAAACCGGAAAGACTATATATATATAATTATATATATATATATTAATATATAATGACATTACATGCAATATAAATGCAATTCATGTGTGTCAAAAACTTGTTTTGTCCAGTGCCAAGTCCGTTGACCAAAGAGTGCTTATCCAGATTCAAGAGGTTATGAAGTCTGCATCGACCTGACGTTGGATGGCCAAAGGGTATAAATCTATAGGTCAAACCCCAGAAGCCGTTGCTGATGTCACAGTCACAAAATTATCTAAACCTTGCAGCGAGTAGTGCCTGCTGTTGGAACCACACCGTCACATACCCAGAGCTTGCTCCAAGTGTCCTACACTCGGTTTGAAGGAAATGTTGTCAAAAGAGGTTATATAGTAAAACTTTAAAACCATGTAAAACCATGTAAAACCTAATAGTTTCCTGTGTATTCTTTGAAGAGTTTCCCGAACGAAAACCCACATCGATCCGATAATGACTCAGGCTGGCACGTTGACATAGAGCTTCTCCAGAGGAGCAGTTTGCATTTCTGGTGGGTCGAACCTGGTTCGCCAGCGGTTGCAACAACCAAGTGTGGCAGCAGTTGAGCGATGCACAAGACGTTCCTTGGTTCATGTATATACTGTATATACATATATATATATATATATATATTATTATATTATATATATTATATAAATATATATATTATATATATATATTATATATATATATTATATATATGCATTATCACAAATATCACTGTTATCGTTACAGTTTCATGGCTATTGCTATCCTTAATAATATATTGTTAATCATTAAATGTGATCATGACTCTGACTACAGCCAATCTATAATTGCTTCTGTCAGACTCACTGGTATAATTCATTCCAACTATAATATACTATAATTAGTAAGAATAAAACTGATAGTACTGCCAAGAATGAGAAAACGAATAATAGATTCATTGCTAATAATCATGATCACTATTTTTTTTTTTTGCTATTCTGATCTCACTAGTGTATCTCCGCTATATATATATATCTGGGTAAATTATAATATTTCACTAATCTGAATCTTGCGGCCATTTGGGGATGATTTCCCTTACTAACCATGATTCCAGTGAGGTCGCAGTGAGGTCGTTATAATTTACCCATATATATATATATTCTATTATATATAAACACTTCGAAAACTCGTCCGATTCAAAATCTCTTTCACTGCCGAGGACGTTGCCAGCGGACTGCTGGGTCAGTACTTTCTAGCCGGCATCACCGGAATCCGTGGCTCTGGTACCCACATATGTCATCCACATATATAGGATCCAAAAAAAGGATATACCCCACTTATCATACATATAGGATATGATATATAGGATATTTCTATAGGATATGATATATATATATATAGAAATATATATAGAATAGGATGTTCTATATAACCATCCAGCTGGGGATCAAAACGGAAACCACCACCATATTTTTTGGCTTCGGCACTCGTCCATGTAGGTCTCGAAAAACTGCTTGGTGTAAAGCCGGATGTTCACCTGGCACCCGGCAACCAACGTGTCATGCTGTGTCTAAAATGAGATATCCACCCAAGTATATAACTTTGAATACCGCCATTTCAATGGGGAAATGATGATAAACCATGATAAACCATATATACCCTTGGATTTAGGGTACCATAGTTTCAGACAAAACCATATTCTGAGGATTTTGTTTTGTTGAGGTTCAATATGCTTCAATATCATGGTGAGATTGTTATTGGAACCCCAATCATAGCGGAATGGGATTGGATCCCAGGGACGTTCCGGGTGCCCAAATGAAGGTGGCATGAACCCTTTCTATTTGCCATGCTGAATCATGCAAAAAGTCCCATTGAACCCTGTAGACTACGCATAAAACCGCGGGCAACAGCTATACAAACATCTTCTTACTAAGTACAGGTCCCTTTTACCAGTGTCGACAAGCATTTCATCGCTATTTTCAAGTGATATTTCTCTTCCAAGAACTGCTGGTTGGTGCTTGACCTACCCCTCTGAAAAATGATGGAGTGAGTAACAGTTGGGATTATGACATTCCCAACTGAATGGAAATTCATAAAATTCCATGGTTCCATTATTGATTATTATATCCAATTATATCCCATTAAAAACACCATTCTAGCCATGGTTCCAGTCACCACCAACCAGACTGTCTATTCCACATTGGTTGTTGAAAATCGGTCAAACGTTCCGCGATTGTCCAACTGACGGGATTTCCACCTTCTTGGACACTCAGAAAACATGATCAGGAAACCATTGTTTATGTACCTTCAAATAGTAATTAAACATGGCGATGTTGAAAAGCATCTAAAAACAATACATATATATATAATATAATATATAATATAATATATATAATATATATAATATATATAATATAATATATATATAAATACCATAGAACCCAGATTTTATGGGGATTTCCTTTGATTTTACCGGAAAGTAGGCCTTCCCAACAGCCCGTTTTACGGCGCTCGACTTCCACAGCTCGAGGCCGGCGCACCCCCTCGAAGACGCGTCCGGTGCGTCCGCAGCGCTGCTTGGCAGAGGCTTGAGAAACCCAGGTGGTGACCAAACAGGACCTTGGATCAGCGTCCGTTGGGGACATATTGTCAATGGGAATTTCAGGATCCTAAAATGGAGGTACTGTACCATATAAGGCCATATATAGGATCCAAAAAAGGGATATACCCCACTTATCATACATATAGGATATGATATATATGGGGATGGGTCAAAACCAATAGTACCCCTGTAGTTCACATCAAAATAGCTGGGATTTATGGATGTGAATAACCCACTAAACAAGGGTATTTTCATAGGTATTGACCCATACCCATATTGGGATGCTTCATGGGATATGACTGATTGTTAAATGTTAATGATTATGAATGGACTGATAATCTCTCAATTGTTGAAGATGTAATTAATGGACATTAATGAATTGTGAATGGATATGATTAATGCTAATGTTATTGTTTAATGGGATATACTGGATGTTTCTATAGCATATATATATATATAAGCTATAGAACCAACAATCATGGCAATATAATGGATATGTATGTGTATATATATATATACATACATATTATAATATATATATATATATATAAATAAATATAAATACAGTATGTATGCTGTGTATATATATATATCCATTATATATACATATATATGGTAAATCCAATGCCATAAACCATGCAATTGTTTGAGGTTTATGATAGTTTATTGTTGGGACTCTAATGATTTGGGATAACGGAGTTGAACCTTCATAAGGTTGGAGAATCCCATATAATTACTGGATCATCATGGGTAAAACAGGGAAGAACCTACTTTAATATCTTTAATACTGCACCAATATGAAATTCCCTGAAACTCGGATATGAATATTTGGTTAACTTTAGTTTCCTATTCGTTTTCAGATATCAACATGTTCCCAAACATTGATCCATTTTTTTTGCTCCCAGATGTCGAGTGAGAGTTTCTTGTCGGTTGGCCGCCGCCGCAAAACGTTGGTTCCCAAAATCAGTCGGGTACCTTTTGTTACGGCCATATCATTGCCATTCAAATGGGAAAAAATGGGAAAACACATACTTATCATGATGGACATAATGTTTCCCCTATATTACCATGTTCCTAGTGATATCACTTATTAAATTACTAGGAACATGGTAATTAATTGCCACATATACAGTTTCATACGATTTCCCTATTTTGCCAAGTTTCTTTTTTGGGATAGGCTATTTTCAGACAGTAACCTTAGGCCATCGCCCGAAGCAGGCAGGGCACATGTGTCTTCGCTTGTCGTAAATCAGCTGTCGACGTAACCCAAAGTCGATCACCACGCGAACCTTTTTTCAGCGGAAGCAGTGGTGGATAATCATGGACTTTCCCGGAAATGAGGATTTAAGATGAAGAAATTTCCACACTTGCCTAGGAAATCATTCTATCCAATGAATAGACATACGTATAAATAGTAGGATTTCCGAAACAAAGGAAGTTGACCGGGGATGGAGATGCTTCATGATGTTTCACCAGCAAACATTGGGTTTCAAACGAGGTAACCATTTGAAGCTGGTGAAGATTCAAGGCTTTGGAGTCGGGCTCAAACTGATTTCGGGTTCATGAAACCAGCTTGGAAGCCTTCCTGCGATTGAGATCAGGGATACATAAAACCATGACACACATGGGTAGGTGATGGATTGGTGGGAAATATAACTTCACACATGCCATAGCCTGTGGTTTCACATCTTAAGATCTGATAGAATTGAAACTCCTCTGACTACTTGATGCTTTGTCCCTACAGTAAGTAGATTGTAAAGCTGCTTGCAATGGTAAATCCCTCAGAAATGGAAATTGGAAATGGTTTGCATGGGAAAACCATGGAAAACCATCTGAAAATGAGGGACGTTCCAACACGCCATGTGTGATTAACCAGAGGGTAAGTAGGTTTACTCCACCAACAAAATCTAGTTGTCCAACATGACTTGGACATGGTCATGGTCATGGATCAGTTCACCATCATTTCTATGGCCATGGGGAATTCCTGGTGAACTTCAGAATATGAATTGGAAACCACGAATCACTCTAGTGACTATGGCCTGTAGTTGTGGATCTTCATTCTCAAATTGAACATATTTTGTAGGTTTTCACAGTTTCAATCTCTGACGGCGAGAGGTTATGACAAAGCCCTGGATCCATGTTCGAAACTTAAGATTTCAACATATGCGTTGTGTAGAATTTTCTACTTATGATCCGTTGTAAGGCGCAATTTTAAGATACCATTTGGTTATGACTAACATAGCCATGGTTTTTCGATGGCCCTAATCGAAATAGATGGTTTACCTATTTTCATAGCATGGTGAATCTTTCCATGGCACACTGTTAGTCATAACCAGATGGTAGATCACCATTAATTCACTCTTAGCCATCAATAAGCACCATTAATCACCATTAATGGTAGGTTTCCCAATTTCCTTTTGAAGCACCGTTCGCCCTCCGTTCTCGTCACCTTAGGAATCGTCAGCGACGACTCGGCAATGTTGGACGCAAGGATGATGTGCGCCCTCGGCCGTGGGCCCGTTCGGTGAATCCGTTTGTGGCACCTAGGACCTGTAGCTGGGTAAGGCTCAGCGATTAGTATTATAATATATATATATATATACCTAAGATCTTAATGTATTATTAATATAATATGTATATATATATATACCTAAGATCTGATTAGTATTGCTATATATAGATCTGCTGATTTATGGCATAAAAGTATATAAAGTCAAGTACTAAACTACCCATCTCCAGGTTTTCGCAGTTCGAACATCAGCTCCCCCATGTTCAAATGGCCCTGAAATATCTATAGGGTGAACTCGTTGGGGAGATGGTCCCTAAGACGCAGTGCTTGTTCCCTGCCATTCTGGTGATGATTTCTCTGATATGGGTCCAAATATGGTCCAAATATGGTCCAAATATCATACATGACATTAGATTTTGATCTAGATTTTGAAGGTAATGCTGGAACAACATGACATTAGTAAAATTTCACTAGTGTAGTCCTGCACCTAAACGCCGGTTGGAGCGACTTTCCCTGAAACTCCCCCCAACCTAAATACGATGATTCTCTGGAGTCGGTGCGACTTCAACAAGTGGGAGTAGATATTTTTTGATATGTTTGGTAGGTACAAATATGTCCATCTATGGGTCCATTTCATGGTCCATTTCAATGGTACCTCCCAGAGATGTTGATCATTTTGGGTACCAAACTTCCCAGGTGCCACCTGGGAGGTTCCTGATGTTTTCAGCTGTCGTTTTGGAACATCCCAAGTTTGAAGGCTGCATTGCCTGCATGTTCATGCATTTTCCAAACTTACATCATCCAAGGATACATAAATATTAGCGTCCCAGTTGCAGGTAGCAAGTGGTTCATGTTCATGTACTGTAAGCATGTTCAATTCACCCAGTATACCTTGGATATGCCCAGGTACATGTGGGCTACTCACAGCCTAGCAGAAAAAATTCAATCTGTGTGCGTGTGTCTGTGTGATTGTGTTCCACATTCCTGTCTGAATCATAATTTGCCAACCTGAAAAAAATGTGATGTTTCGGCTTCCTATACCCTCCTGTAAACTGACATAGCTATGGAAAATGACCATTACAACAAGGTAAATCATCTACTAGTGCGACGCATTCCATAGCTACGAGTTTACTGAAGGGTATTTATCATATCAAACAATCACCATCTACCGTCACATCGTGGTGTTTTTTTCATCGATACCCTGAACAGAAACACTGGCCTCTTTTTTTGCTTATGAAAGGCATATCCCCATAAAAAGAAAGACAAAAAAAAACACCAAGGCTAAAAAGGAAACTTTGAAAAAAAAACATATTCTAACCAGAACCAGCCAAGTTATATGTGTATATATATATATATATATATTACATGTATATATATATGATAATATATGTATATGCATAATATATATATATATATGTATACATACATATATAATATACATATGTAGATGATAATAATAGTAATAATAATAGTACACAATAATTTTGTCTACAGTTATAATAAAAACAAGAAGAATAATCATAATACCCTCTGGTAAACATACAAAAAACTATTGGAAATGGCCATAGAAATAGTGAGTTTTCCCATTAAAAATGGTGATTTTCCATAGCTTTGTTAAATTACCAGAGGTTGGTTTCTCCAGGTGGTCGTTGACTGAGGAGCCCGGACGTATCTGGCGGCGGCGGATCAAAAACAGCACCTTCCTGTTCGTCCTGAGCTGTGACTGTCACAGTGACTGACAGAGCAGGTATATTAATGGGATAGGGCAACTACAGATATATTATATACGTTATATATGTATGTATCATAATACATATATATATATAATATAATATATACATATAACAAATTAAATATATATATATATAATATGGTCTATATACTATAATACATATATATATATATAATTATTATATTATATATATATATATATGGATGTGGATCGAAACCTGGTACTCTACACTAAAATAGCTTGTTAATGGATGGTGATTACCCCAAATATGGTAATATATAATGGGTTTTGACCCATCCCCATATGTTATATATATATATATTATATATTATATATATTACATAGTCGTAATTGATATATCTGGTGACCCACCCCAAATATTTTTTTGGGGATGATTTTTTTGGTGATTCTGTTTACAAACCAACAATGACTAGGGGCTTTTTTATTGACCATTGGACCGGATGAGGACCCAATCCAAAATATGGAGCAGCTGTGGCTGCGAATACACAACCAGAAAACATGGGATGTAGCAAGCAAACCCATATATGCACGGATGATTTTCTGATGAAGTTTTGGATGATGATTTGGATCCGCAAATGGGAAACATACACACCATCATACTCGGGATGCTCTGGGATTCTCTGACAAGCACAACATGCACACCATCATTTACGTAGAATGGTCTGGAAACATATTCTGTTTTTTATCATCCATGAATCAGTAGGAAAAGAATTTGTATGATCTCCACGTGGACATGTTTCCTGCTGGTCTTCGCATAAATTGGATGTGGATACATATATAATATAATTAGTTATAATTAGTTCTGTAATTATCTACAGAAAATGTAGGCATGCTTTTGTGTATGCATCAACAAACGATACACAGTAACTATCACTTCCCCACCCCCACCAACCAGCCACTCCAACACTCCCAGAAACTCCCGCACGTTGCCTTGGGGATCAAGGAGTGAAGAACAAAGACCTGCGCTGCAGCATCGGAAGTTGGTGGATCTGTTCCCTCCTGTTCAAACAAAAACCCGCCGTTTTAGCCCAAAAATTGCAGTAGACAACCTATGTCTAATCTATGTCTGGTATATTGATGTAACCACATTTGGGATCCTCATGGGCACCGAAGATGCTCAGGTAGAAAATCAGGTGGCTCCCCAGAACCTGGATAGAAAAACTGCTATGGAAAGGAGCTTGACACAGCCATAACATCTATGGATACTGGAGGTTGAACATGTTCTGTGAATGTGTAGGAAGATGCTGAGCTATCACCAAAAAGGTAGAAAAGTAAATCCCTATTAAAAAACAGTGATCATCCATTTCTCTATCCGTTTTGGAATGGCTATAATATGCTATCATACTGCCCAATTTCAGATGTTGGAACAAACCTCGTAGCCCACATGATCCATGAGTTCATCTTGACATCATCCAAACAAGGCGAAGGATATACCAAAAAGGGGCGCCCCAGTTGTGTTTGTTGGGTTTCAAGCCCCACTAAGTATAGTTAGAACATGTTAGAATTACCGATCCTAGTGATTGGAGGACTTTATAGCATTGGAGGTACCCTCTGGTAATGACTAACATGGCTATTGAAAATGGCCATAGAAATAGTGGATTTAACCATTGAACATGGTGATTTTCCATAGTTATGTTAGTTTACCAGAGGGTACAATCCGTAACTTTGCTATCTAGCGGGCCCAACCTTGCAACATACATGCAGGGATGGTTGATAGGAACTTGCAAAATGGATCACGCGTGATCACGATGATCTTTGCGAAACCAACTATATATAATATAAATTTCAAAGATGGATCAGAATCTGTCCAGGCTGGTACTCACCAGCTATGATTCTTGATACTCCCCAATTAACTATAGAATACTATATAGATATCTATAGATCTATATGGAGGTTTCCTAAAATGGGGGTACCCTAAATCATCCATTTAAAATTGGGATGTCCCCATTAAAAAACCATCCAGCTATTGGGAATCCCGCATTTACGGAAACCAAAAAAAAACATATAGCCCCATAAACCCAACAGTTATTGGATAACACCAACTTAGCGTTCACCAACTGGGGCACCCTCATCTTGAGATCTTCCGACCGCCTCTGTGGCCCTAATAAGCCGCCACTGTTGATGTTTCTTGGGTCTCAGCATGTTTCCCAAAGCTCCAATGTCCAAAGCTGCTAGGCTATATAGGTATGTATATGTATATATATATAATTTTTTTTTTCCACAAACACACAGGAGCTTCACGCTGCAGCTAGCATATTTGTATGTGTATATATATATATAATATGTATATATTGTATATATATATATATTTGTCAGCTAATACTACTAGTCCAGTGGTGTTTTGCCTTTGAGGTTTGGATTTGGATACCGGACACGACATGAGTTCCCTTTGTTTTCGGGAATCTTGGGATTCCAAACCACCGCCCCAGATTACTAGTGAACCATGAGGGTTGACTTTATTCATTCAAAGCCTGATATCATGAATATCTGCTGGTTACCCTCTGGTAATTTAACATAGCTATGGAAAATCACCATTTTATATGGGAAAATCCACTATAAATGGGCAATTTTCAATAGCTATGTTAAATTACCAGAGGGTATATCACCATGATATCACCACATATCACCATGAGATCTATCCAAAAGCCCCGGTTTTTTTTCCGAAAAAAACAAACAAACCGGGCTCACCTTGAAGTGCAGGTCATGGCGTTCCATCCCAGGATTCCAGGTCATGTGTACCTCCGCATCGACGAAGGCGATTTTCGGGGGAATAGTTTGGAACATGACTTTCCACTCGACGGTTATTATATACACTATATATATATATCTGGAAAATATATGGCTTGGAACATATAATATAATATATGGAAAATATATGGAATATATGGAATATATAATATAATATATGGAAAATATATGGAACATATATGGAAAATATATGGAATATATGGAATATATAATATAATATATGGAAAATATATGGAACATATATGGAAAATAAATGGAATATATGGAATATATAATATAATATATGGAAAATATATGGAAAATATATGGACTATATGGAATATATAATATAATATATGGAAATATATATGGAAAATATATGAAATATATGGAATATATAATATAATATATGGAAAATATATGGAAAATATATGGAATATGTGGAATATATAATATAATATATGGAAAATATATGGCTTGGAACATATAATATAATATATGGAAAATATATGGAAAATATATGGAATATGTGGAATATACAATATAATATAATATATGGAAAATATATGGAATATATGGAATAGACTGTTGACAATTCTCAGGGTACTGTTGCGGGGCTGGTAGCGGCTGGTATCTTGGTTTCAACGAAAAATATGTGAATAATATGTGAATATGTGCCCATCGGATGTTTATCACTGGAACTCCAACTGCAGATTGGTAACCATGGTAAGGAACCCAGTTTTACATGGAATAACTCCCAATTGTGGACGTACCATTGTCAAAGGCATCAGCCAGTTTTCAAAGTATTGCACTTGGCTTTGCAGGCTACGTTCATGTATATATATATACAGTATATAAAATAATAGTATACTGTAATATGTGTATATAATATAATATAATATAATATAATATAAAATATAATATAAAATATAATATAATATAATATAATATAAATGTAATATAATAATATAATATAACATAGTATAATATAATATAATATAATATAATACAATATAATATAATATAATACATTATAATATAACATGATATACTACAATATACTATAGTATAATATACTATAATATAATATACTATAATATAATATACTATAATTATAATATAACATGATATTAAATATAATATATTTATAATTATTATAATACCATATGTTATTTGCATCAAAATGGGGAATGCCCCAACATGGCAACTTAACTGAGTGGAACATGATGGAACATGTATGATAAAACACGCGGTGTTCAGTCAACGAAAAAATGCCGTGCCTGTTGATCGACGTCTTCCAGCGGCATCAGGGTCCTCTGCAGATCCAACAGGTGATTTACCCAGTAAACTGACTGACAGCTCTGGAAAATCCCATGGAAAATTCCATGGTTATCTACAAGTGGTGTGTTTTCCACATCTATGTTCGTTTACACGAAGGTAATCCATGTAATCAACACAAATAGTGGATTTCACCAGCTGGAAGAGGACAATGAATGAACACAATGGGGGTGTGATGCAATATAACCAACCAACATCTATATATATATGTATATATATATATATATTATATATAAGATATATATATATATATTAGATATATATATATTATATATATAAAAATACACCAATACGACATCTGTTTCACCATTTGCAGACTTTATCCCGGAATCACATTTTTCACCAAGGATCTCTTGCAGTTCACTAATCTCTCCAATGCCCGGCAGGAAGACCAAAATTCCTGGCAATTCAGGTGCCGGGAATTCAGAGTGGTATATATAAGGATTTAACCAACAAATATGGGGAATAATGGAGATAGAATGGGGGTATAATACGGATTTATCACCCACAATATGATATTCGAGTCTGTCTGAAAATGTGACTACAGCAGCATCGATTTTCCTGATGAAACAGCCACATGGTTTTTCTGTCCGCAGATCTTCCAGATCGGGGTCGGACGAACCAATCAAGACTGGTTGGTGGTTGTACCACCACTCTGAAAAATATGAAAGTCAGTCGGAAGGATTATCCCATATATTATGGAAAATAAAAAATGTTCCAAACCACCAACCAGTGTATATATATATGTGTGTACACTTTGGAAGTATCCGATGTATATATGTATGTATATAATCTATATATATATATATATATACATATATATATATTATACATATATATATATAATAAGCATTAATTATGGAATTGCCATGAATTCGCCATACTCAAAAAACGGCTCTTCCCACATTCCACAGGCCCCGTTGCGGCGCCCTTGACGCGAAATCATCACACCTGACCTTCCCCTGGTTGCGCCACTCGCAAAATCAGCTCGTAAACCAACATATCCAGCCCTGGCGCCGTGGGTCACTTGATCCCTACTTGGAGCTGCATCCCAGGGTCCCAGGCATGGTGGAAATGTGGTTATGTCGTGTTATATCATAAGTATGGTATAGATAACCATAGATAAACCATGTACGACCCAGCTGTATATGAGTCATACCCTGTATAAGGTGTTTTTTAGGGCTTGATATACAGTGTATGATATGCAGTTTAAATACATTTTTTGTGGAGCTATAATGTATGTCACAGGATACAACCTGATATAACCAGCCAGAGCTGGGGATACAATGGGAACAGGACATATAACCAACAAATCAACCATATGACATGGGTTTGCCCAATAATGGGAGATTCACTCAAAATTCCATATAGCTGGCAGTTTCAATTAGGGAATTGATATAAAGCATAGGATTTTGTGGTAGACAACAAGTTTTGACCGGCGGCTGGGAAAATGCAAACAACACAAAGAAGTCCGAATCACAGAAGGATTGAAAACTCTCAAAAAAAGAACAGCTCTGAAAAAAAACTAGGATCAATACGTTTGAAGAATTACGCTTGACACCTTTTGGCCCCAAAAAATATCTCATTTCATCTGTTTGGATCTAGAGTTGATATCCCCCCCAAAATATTACTAGTCAACTCATCTCAACTGGTCCCCATATTTTGATGATCCAATCCTAATCTTTGGGGGTTGGCGGCGCCTCGGATGATGTTTGGAGACACCTGCCAGGTCGCGGGATAGGATCCCTTGGTGAACCAAACTTGGCGTAAACGTCTCAAATAGATGGGGATAGGATGGAGCCCCCAAGATAGCTAAGTTGCCTTACATATATATATATATATACACATATATATATATATATATATATATATATATATATTTATATTTATATTTGGCTTAACTATGGTTTATGTTAGATATAACTGTAGTATTCATGGAGGTTATTTCATGGTTTATAAAGACTTATAACTGCTGGGCCCCTTATCCTTTGGGGATAGGATGAGAGTTCGGGGTCTCACATTTTGATCCATGGCCATTTTGCAAGAGAGGAAAGGCAAAAGAAATAAATATTAATTCTCTGGGTATTTCTCTATATATTATTGTACATTATCCCATAGGATCCATGTATGCTATATATGGTAACATTTACCATCAATATACCCCAAATGTTAGCATATATACCATACATGGATCCTATGGGTATGGGTGTGTCTGCAAATTCATACAATCATATAAGAATATGTGAGAATATTAATGAGAATGTAGACAATTCTAGGTTCCATTGCCCCCAAGTAAGAACATCATCCAGTTAAACCCTAAATTGTCTGTTGGTTAAACGCTTAAATCTAAAGTTTTGCTGAGAAACCACCAAGTGTTGTTACTCAAATCTCCTTATTTTCTTTCTTCAACATGTTTTTCGGTTGACTTAGACCCATGACCCTTGTTTTGCTGCTTGAAACCATCCATTTCGATCCATGTCCGTCTGGTTTTTAAGCTACAGTAAATAAATTGAGCTAAATCATCCATGTGTTCCATGAAATTATGTACTCAAATCCACTTAAAATCCACTTAAAATCCACTTAAAATCCACTTAAAATCCACTTAGAATCCACTTAGAATCCACTTAAAATCCACTTAAAAATCATAAATCCACCAAAAATCCACATTGACATCATCATGTGCTTTCACCTGGCAAAAATCCAGCCACAGCATCAGTTGTCGCCTCCTTTCGCCGGCGCTTGGGCGCCGGAGCTGCCTTGGGAGGTTTTGTGAATTCCCAAGTTACCCTCTGGTAGACGTTAACAAAAAACCATGGAAAATCACCATGCTATTCATGGGTAAATCAATTATTTCGACTGGGCCATTTTCTATGTCGCAAACAGTAAAGCTTTACCAGAGGGTAATTCATCAATCCATTTCTGAAATCCATGATTTTCAGTAGGTTTTTCAATCCATATAAATACCCAGTTTGCCAATGTATCCCACTATGAAGTGCTGAAGTAGCAGATCAATAAATGTGGATTTAATGATACACAATGGGATAACATGTGATACAATAATGAGATACATACAGTATTAATATTGCAGGATATACTGGGATATACTGGGATAAATGGTATATCATATCACCAACAATATGATAACTGGGTTTGTCTGAAAATAGGTATGGTCCCGCCCAATTGAACAAGGCTGATGTTTGACCAATTGAACACTTGAGGAATTTCAGGGTTTCTGTTTCACAGTGTTGGAGTTTAAGACCCCATTTCGGGAATTACAGTAATCATACAGTAATCAACACAATATGATGAGATCAATTGAATCATAGGTCATGATTTTTCAAGTGCTCTAGTGCTCCAATCACATGGGCTTTGCATAAGCTCTTTCAGGCTCAGTTTCTTTAAAGGTAAGCCTTAGGGATCCAAGCCCATCCTGACAGCATGATTGAAGGTTCCAATAACAACCAAGAACTATGATGTTAACCCTAAAACCCATGGAAACAAAATCGATCCTGAGAGCATTTCGCTGGGATCCAGATTCTACAAGTTCCCTTAAATCAATCCATGCAATGACTGAGGTTCCCAGAAACACCTGTCACTGTGGACTTCGTTACTGGCCGTTACATCTCCAGGCGTTCTGGCCATGTCAAACTATTGCAAATATGTATGCTTATATATAATTCCACAATATCTGTCAGTATATTGTAGTATATATATATACATAAATACAATATCTATCAGTATAAATATATTTATATTATTGTACAGTATCTATCAGTAATTATTACGTACACATGATAGATTGATATAGTGTGTATAATCCCTTCCTCCTAATACTAAACGGCCCCCCCCCTATTACTAAACACGGCAGGTAGTTTTTAGTTTTTAGGGGGGTATTTATTATTAGGGAACCCTATTATAATAAAATTAAACCCTTATGTAATAATAAAAACTATTTTTTCCGATCTCAAAATCAATTATTTTTTTTTATATAACGCAATTAAAATATTGCCAAAAATTGGATTTCGAAGCTTCCCCCTAATATTGAATTAAAACCCTTATATAATATAAAAAAAACAAAAAAAATCGGACGGGCCCTAATAATGAACACCCTGGGGTTGACTAGTTTTTAGTATTAGGGGGTAAAACCCACAAATGGTAGCTTGATTTTTAAATTGTTTTCTAAAGGGGATCAATTAAAAGTCAAATTGGCCAATCTGAAAGTTTCAAGAATTGGAGATGGACACTAGTTTTTAGTATTTGGGCGGGGTTTAGTAATAGGAGGAAGGGATTATACGTATATATATATATATATGACATATGTAATCAAAGATATAACTATATATAGCTATTATATATCAAACAAATCAGTTGTTTGAAGACTGCGAGTCACGAAAAACGTTTTAGTGACCTCCATGGCAGGTTGAATTTTTCTGCCGCAGTCAATGTATTCTCCAATAAAATGATCCTAAGATCATCTCTGGATGATTTGCCGCAAGGCATCTTTTACCATCAAAAGGTAGATTCAATTCTTTGTTACCCTCTGGTAAACTAACATAACTATGGAAAGATCCACCCATGTTTAATCGGAAAACTCACTATAAATGTCAATTTTCAATAGCTTTTTGTATGTTTACCAGGCCGGGTATAGTCAGACTACCCCCATATCTCCAACATGAGTTAAGACAAACTAACAATCTTCTAACCTGAGGCAACTTTCCCACTGATACATGGGCCTATGGGCAACACTTGTCTAAAGAGTATGGTTATTTCAACCCATCCCAAACACATATGAAAGTGAACTTAGATTAGATCATCCTTGTCGGTAGGATGGGCAGTAACATGGACACACCCATTTATACCCTCTGGTAATGTGCTATATTTCTATGGAACACTCACATTTTTGAAAGGTCAACAATCTCTCTATATATATATACATGGGCCATGATCATCCATTATCCATATGTTTAATTTCCGGAAGGTATCATATTTTTTGGTTGAATTTAATTTTCCCACTATAAATGGCCATTTTCAATAGCTATGTTAAATTACCAGAGGGTAAATCCCCTTTCAAACAAACACATGTCAATCATCCGTTTACCAACGACACTCACCTTCGCGGGTAACTCCGACTGCACGGACCTGACACATTGCGCGGACAACGGGCGCGGACGAAACCCTGGGGAAATGATCGACAAATACTGGGCCTACTGGGCAACCGATGTCAACATTTACAGCAGGGTAAACCATCTAGTTTGGGTACATCAGCAAGAAATGGGTGAGACTGGGATGTGCACATCGTTTTTTTTCAAGCAGCCCATGATTTCTGGATAAATCCGCCTCAAAATCCAGTTTTGGGATCATTATAACATATTATAACCAATGGGAGTTACTTGGCATTGATATCAACAACAGTAACTATATCTACCATCAGTTAGTTACCAAGACTAATTGTTGAAACAAGCGACCAAAGAAGAACCTGTCAGTCCGCCACTTGAAATGAGTCTTGAGGGATCCAAAGAATCCACACACATGGTCTACTTCGGTACCTAGCACATAACCCCGCACACGATGCAAAAGTGATGCATTACTATTTTAGGGAATGTTGGACTTTTCTACAATTTTGAGGGTTGCTATATCTACACAATGAACCATCCTGAAGCTGAACACGGAAAGAACCACATCAAAAGAATGGATAGGCACAGTAGTGGGACCACCACCTCAATGGGGAATCAAGAAACAGTTCAGGTGCCAGCCAGAGGAATCGAATCTGTCCAAGTTGGTTACAGAAACACACTACAACATTTCCTTCAACAAATCGAGCAAACAATCTTCCTCCTTCAGATCCCATGTTCCACATGTGTTCACCATCTTTTCCAGCGGCGGTTGAGGTCCCGGCTCATCTTCAGATTCCGAATCATCGAACTCGCCTTTGACTTTCACATTCTCCTGAGCTCGGTGACCAAAGTGGGGGGATTGGCATCCAAGCCATTTGGACTTTCCTGAAACACACGAGCTGCCCACAATCCACGAGCTGGCCATCTAGGGGGAAAACCATTCGGGATTTAGACCCACTTCACCCCCAAGGCTTCAGATTTCGGTGATCAAACATTGGGGATACCCGAAAATTGGGCTACGTTTCCTCCACATTTTGTGGAGATCCATGGATATCCTATTCATGTTTACCCTTACGCGTACTGCTAGCTACTCAGCGAACAAAACAATCTTAAAATCATATATTATTTGTATATATATAATTATATATATAGCATGTTATAATATACATATTATACAAACATGATCATATATGTATACATGTGTATATCTATTAATATCCATTATGTATATATATATATTTATATAGCAAGGCTAGCTTGGTATGTTAATAGTATGCTAATCTTGCTCTGGACAGTCTGTACTCAATCATAGCAAAAAGCAAAGCCAGTGGCCAGTAACGTCCCCTCAACGTAGCCTCCCATTTTCGGAAATGAAGCCCAGCCATTCATTAAGTCGCTTTACCCAAACCATCAGTTTGTCTATGTCTTTCATCATTCTGGGTCAAACTCCGATCTTTGATGCTTAAAATCCACTATATAGGATCATATAGGGAATATGGATCCATGTCTCTATTGTGGTATCTAGTTTCCCCACATAGAAGAAAATGTGGGCATCTGGACGTAACCCATGACTCATCTGGGCAAATTCAAATTCTCTAATCACTTGGAGGATCATCCTGCAGATCGTAACTGGAAAAAAAAAAGGTGAGATCTGGTCCCCTTTTTTTGTGGCTTATCTTGTATGAATGGGTCATACTTATTCGTTACCAAGGGATAATCAACCCATTTCTAGTGCCCTCTCGTTGTTTAACATAGCCATGGTATAGATGGCCCATTGACTTCTAGATGGTTTACCTATTAATAGCATGGTGATTTTCCATAGCTATGTTAGTCATAACCAGATGGTATAGCTCTCTAAGGATCATATCCTATGGCTACACTACTAGTGGCCTGTGAAAATCCGTTGCGAATCCGCGGCAGCGTTGCCGCACCTCCTCCCAACCTTCTGCTTCGTATCCGCCTGTACCAAAGGCCCTCTCTGCATCCTTGATCGCCTAGAGAATGGAAGAACCACCAGCAGTTTAATGATGTTTAATGGCTCATGATGATTGTTTATAGCCCTATACAGTATACACATTTGGTAACAAGTATGTGGTGAAAAAGAATTGAAGGGGTGCCTAGCAGTAGTGACTATTACAATCTATTACCAATCCTTATTGATCAACAGGGTGAATTGATCTGGGACTGACATTATATCAAGGGAATTTCAGGACCCTAAAGAGGAGGTACTCTACCATAGAAGGCCATAATTTGTGGTGATATTCCCTTACATATGCCTAAAAAATAGGCCTTATATATTGTAGGTACCTTTCATTTGGCTGAAATGGCCATTGACTATATAAGCTTATATAACAAGCAACACTAAAGTGGAGGTCACCAAAATGGAGGGATCTTAGCCAGCCATGATCGATCACAATATCATCAAACCGGTTGTGGGTACCAACAAAAATGTATCAATGCAACCACTCAAAGCCGTTTCTTATGGTAAAGGAATAACATCAAACAACATGGGCTACATCTGATCTCGGCTGCACTTGAGATTCTTGAGATATTGAGCCATCGAGATCTCATGGATGTCTTGCTGTGTGGGTCAAAAAGAAGAACCGAGGGACCAGGGATTATCGGAATTGGTATCATTGACTTTGCAATCTTTGGGCACCCAATGTTTATCCATCAGATTAAGTTGTAGCCATGAAAAAACCCATTGCAATATTGATCTCTGTTCACTAGCAAAAAACATCTTTGGGTCGGGTGGGGAACATCACTACAAGTGAGCCTACTTGGATGTCATCCATCACTGATCGCTAGGTCACCAGGGGAGCACTGAAACCACAAAAACTGAACCTGAGGCGGATGACTAGCATGACTTTCACTGCTTGAAGCTGTCACAAAACTCAAAATTAAGAGCCACTTGTGGATCATCATGCCAGGTAGGCATGGAAATACGCATCAAGCATGATTCAGAAACCACACATTCAGTATATTTTGATCTGATTTACATCCAGTTTTGAGAGACTGGTTGTATTAGTATATCATTTATGGCTGGGTGGTTCACTCCCCAGTCCCCAGTCCATCCATGTCCATCCAGTCTGAATCCAATACCCATCTCCCTGAGACTCAGCACCCTGTAAGCTTGGTTCACAAAGGGAGCCTCCCAGGGCTGGTCCAGAAGTTATGTCAGTCATGTCCTGGATAAACCCCATGTCATGGATGAACCCCAAGTCCTGGACCGAAAAGTTGGGACGGAAATATGAGGTAATCAGGTACCCTCCGGTAAACTAACATAACTATGGAAAATCCACCCATGTTTAATGGGAAAATCCACTATTTCGACTGGGCCATTTTCAATAGCTATTTTGACATAACCAGAGGGTAATCACTAAAAACCATCCGATGATTCCTGGTAAAGCTCACCTGGCGCGTCACCAAGAAATCAAGCGGTGGATGCTAGGTTGGCTTCCTCTTCGCCTCCTAGGTTCCAAGAATTACCCAAATCACACTTGGAGGTGCAGTTCCGGCTACACATGGATGACCCTAGTCGTAAGGGGTCTATCCCAACGTATGGTAGTCATAAAACCTATGTTTATGTATTTTTGTTCACCCCAATTGCACTCCCAAATACATTTCTTTTCAGAAAATAAAGATGAACACATCGTGGCGCGAGTTCTCCCATCAGCATTTTAATCTAGCTGTTTTTAATATGGATGTGTCTGAAAATTAGCTTTTTCCACCGCGCATGGCAATTGAAAAATAGGGGCAGATACTGTACATAAACCATTACTTGGATGAGGATGTCCCATCAATGTTCAGGTACCCAACCCAGAAAAGCATATGGATAGTTTCACGTAGTGTACCCTCTGGTGAACTAACATAGCAATGGAAAATCACCATTTTTAATAGGAAAATCCGCTATAAATGGCCATTTTCAATTGCTATGTTAGTTCACCAGAGGGTAAGTTTAAATGATTCCATACGTTTCCATACCGGATTCGTCTTGATTCTTGAATGTCTTGGCTGAAAAATGGTTGAGCTGTGTTCAAAATCCCCTGTCGGATTTCCAAGGAGGTTGCCACAACAGAGTGTGATAGTCCCCTAATTTACCAACCTGAAATGTCTGGTCATTTGGGGATGATTCCCCTTAATCATTCTTCCAGTGAGGTCGCAGTGAGGTCGCAGTGAGGTCGCAGTGAGGTCGGAGTGAGGTCGCAGTGAGGTCGTTGTATAATTTATCCAATTGATGAGTTGAACACTGCTGAACTGTTCACAGATTATCATATTTTACCATAGATTTACCGTAGTATAAACCCATATCAGTTGAGCCAATAAAACAACACCCCTATCCCATCTCATTGTACTACTGAGTTGATAGGTTTCCCTATGGCTTATCATAATCCCCAATAAACCGGCCAGTACAGGTCCTTTTGTCTCCCTATGTCTCCCTATACTATCCAACCAACAAGGGGTATGTTCATAGACTATCATAGATTACGTACCACAGACTTAGGCTAATCTCATATGGCTATGAATCAAAACCCTGGCAGCCGGATGGTACCCTAGAATAGTTGGTGAATGGATCTTTATTCTCCCAGTCATATGGCAATGGGTTTTGATCCACCCCCATATAATCATCACCAGAGGTCTCGAATAGCTGAAATGTTCACAGATTATCACGGAGTATCATAGATTACCATAGATTTACCATAGATTTACCAGGCCATATATCAGTTGAGCCATCAAAAAGAAGAGAACTCCATAGATGAACTCCATAGATGAACTCCATAGATTTACCATAGATTTACCCTCTGGTAATGACTAACATAGCTATGGTTTAAATCCACCCATTTTTCATGGGAAAATCCACTATTTCTATGGCCATTTATCATTTTCAATAGCTTTTTGTATGTTTACCATAGATTTACCATCCCAAAGTATCCGTTGATTTTCCCCAAACAACTGAGCCACCAGGCCTGGTAGCCTCGAAGCGCTGATTTGGCCCAGTCGGCGCCCGACCTACCGAAAGACTGAGTGAAAGGACGTGGAGATTTCCGTCGTGATGGAGACGTTTGACTTGAAATTGCATGGCTCAAGTGTTCTAATTATACAATTTATACAATTTATACCCCATGACGGATCCATGGTGCTGCTATATATGGTAACATGGATCCCATCAATATACCCCCAATGGGATCGCATATATACCAGCACCATGGATCCTATGGGTATCAATTTATACAGTTTTTTCTTCCCGAAAATCTCCGAACAAATAAAAGCTTCGACTGAACTTGTTCATGTTGATGTTCAACGTTTTTCAACTGGAGGCTTCAACTCTGGTCTTGTGGTCTTGTGGTCGCTTTTTGTAGCACCCAACCTCTATGGACACCCACAGCTCCATAAGCGCCACTGTGGATGGATACCCACAGCTCCCAAATAACAAAAATATGCTGGAAATGGGAATATATATAGTAACCTAATCAGCCGCAAAGACAAAATCCAGGAAATTAAAAGGGAATACATACAGCCATCTCGTCAGAAGTTCCCAAAAGTGCTAAGTAGTCTCGTCTACTTCGTCTACTTTTGACAGGGATTGGGATTGCTGATGTTCAGAATCGTTCTCGACTATACGCTGCATAGCTAATTACTATATACTTATAATACTGATGTACATAAAATATATCGTGAAATATATGCTTAATATTAATTATAAATACTATTAACTACTACAATCATTACTACTTCCTATAACTATACCATCACTACTTTACCGTAACTCAAACTGTTTTAAATAGATCAGCATACCCCTTGAATCATCGCACATCTCCACGTCCTCGGCGGCGTCCCTACTACCCTCCGGTGCATTTTCGGCGCACCTGCCACCATAGCGGTCCAAGAGCTGTTCGATGTGAACCACCTCCACAGGGTACCTCCATGTAGATGTGCGTTGATGTGAAGAAGCGGCACATTGGAAATGTATGTATATAATTGTATTTACTATTTAATAGGTATAGTTAATATTAGCTAATCCCTCTAGAATCCCTGTTGGAGAATCCCAGTGTTAATATTTATTTATTACACTTATATATTTAATGTGCGTACATTGTATATATAATATGTGATGTATGTATTTCACATGGGCAATGATAGGATATGACAGGTATACCGTATACATATGTGGGTTATCCATGGTTATCCGGGATTTATCACCCCTTTGCCCGGCATCAAATCCTATCAAGAACCTGAAAAAAAAAACACGGTGTTTGTAGTGTTTAGTGGTGGACAATTTCATTTTGGTCTCCTAAATACATCACAGCTGTTGATCATTTTATGGAGGCGTGGAATCACACAGCTGTGACGAGTCGAAATTCTGGTCGTTTTTTCGGTCGAAGAAATTCCATCCCCAACTCCAAACCCTTGGAAAACAATGGAAGTTGTCTCCCAGATACTGCTAGCCTTGGACATCTTAACATATCTTAACCTTCCAAGGCTAACGGCTAACCAAAAAAGCAGACCCCTTTGTTTATCGAAACGGGCGATTGGAGCTTGACAACAGGACGTTGCTGATATATTCTCTATTGATCGTTGACGAAATGTCCTTTTTGTAAAGTTAAAGGCATAGTTTGGATATGGTTCACAAACTAATCCTGTTTGTTGATATACATGTGCACATGATTGCACATGTACATCTGAATGCGTAGAGTTTAACACATGACAACCTTTTTTCATGATGAGTCGATTGGGCATCTATGGTGAGGCTTCATTGCTGGCTCAATATCTATGATGTGACCTCGTGGTGGGGTGGGACGTGCATCCCAATGTTCCATTAAGCCTTTAGTGATCCAGCTTAAGAACTCCCGAAAAACAGGATGATATATCCCATTAATATGTTGCATCCAGTGTGGTGATCCTCGCAGTCAAGTCTTTTGTTCCTTTTTTTTCTGTTTTTTTTTTTAAAGGAGCGGCGGCATTAAAACCTGCTTGCCATGGTGGCGTCCCTGGCTCTCGACGGTCAAAAAAATCAAAACCATGGATAGCTGATTTAAGGGCACAAATATTACGAAGAGGATATGTGTCAACATGTGTGTGTGAGTCATCTAGTATATAAAAAATTGCCGGAGTAGCCAATGTTTACCCGTTTACCTACTTCCATCTGTCGAAAAAGGCAGGAGGAACAGCCATTCTTCTTGTTGTTCTCTAGGAGAGTCACGGGTTCTAGCACACTTCACAACGGCCGCTGCTGAGGAAAATTCGGAAATCCCGCGGAACAGCATTCAACATCTGAAACCTTTGGTTGGTTTTGGATATTCTTGGATATCAAACGCATTGTGCAATGCCCTTACCACAGATCTCAAACGCTGCTCGACTACTTCAAGATGACCAGAGCAGTGAACGGTTCAGCGGTAGTGCCCGGTCAAAAAAACATGTCAATAGCTGGAACATGGCTTTTCACCACCCTAAACATCTATTTATGTGTATATATATATATATATATATATACATGTATATATATATATGAGCGATTGTGAAAACCCTAGGTTCACGGAAAGGACATCCACAAATTTGGGAAGGTCCCATCGTTTACCACACGTTTGTACAATAATGATATATGGTAAACTTGGGGGGTATCGCTTGCAGGAACCTGCTGCATTTATATATATAGATGAACTATGAATAATATGTGATATTTGGGTATCGCTAATGTGGATATTAGAGAAATATGATGACATAACCTTGAAAAGGGGTATCGCTAATTTGGGAAGGTCCCATCGCTT
>Ga0126342_10003768_pt1 | contig 25396 bp, 18 predicted proteins | sample Cyp1metagenome_FD_92528 | JGI IMG/M metagenome (GOLD analysis project Ga0126342, IMG submission 92528) | Coral microbial communities from Lord Howe Island, Old Settlement Bay, Australia - Cyphastrea 1 metagenome | ecosystem: Host-associated > Invertebrates > Cnidaria > Coral ... | reverse complement strand
TGGTAGTAGTAGTAGTAGTAGTAGGCGGCTTTTTGCTCTTGCTGCTGCAATGAATTCTGGCGACCTTTTCCTCCTGTCTTCTTCCCTGGCGCGCTCCCCCTTGCATCTGCCGGGGTCGGCGGACATTTTTAAAGGGATAATCCTTCCCATTGACTTTCATATTTTTCAGAGGGGTAGGTATACCACCAACCAGGTAGGGATTGAACTGAGCAAACTGTGAAGGGTTGATATTGGATGAAGCGGCAACCAAGCTGTGATGATCACGGATCATTTCTACTGAGCCCAGCAAGCCAATGATCAGCCAGATGTCAAGGTATGATCCGAAGGCCTAGTGTTTCTGCGACCCCCCAAACAGATAGAACAATACGATATCTGATATCATATCAAACTATATCAAAATCTATCAAAATCCATCAAAATATATCAAAATCATAATGAACCAACATAGTGTTTCTCAATGTTTCTCAACGATTTTCTATCGGTCTTTTGTAACATGTTTTACCATGTTTTACCGAAATCAGGGGCTTCGAACACCGGGCCATCGGTTCAGCCAGGACAACCAGGACAGGGCCCAGGACGTTCGAAACCTGGACTGGACGGCAGAGTGGCCTGCGATCCTGGAGGACTCCCCCGTGGCCGGGGAGATCGAGGCAGCTGCTTGGCCGAGATGGCGAAGTGGAGAATGATGGAGATAGGGATTATGGATGGGATTATAGAGGAAAATACTGGGATATAATGGGATTGTACAGGAAAACAACGGGATATAATAGATTATAGGATATGATGGGATTCTAATGACACAAGCCCGTGGATAAAACGAAATCGCGAGGAGCTTCACCTTGTAGGATGTGACTGGTGCAGGGTAGTGGAGGCTCCTAAGAAAACCATGAGATTTCGCAGCCATTTCTCTGGCAACTTCACAGGCCCAAGATACATTCCTAATACCGGTAATTCATAGTTGCCGGGCAAATGACCATCCTATGATCTCGTCTATTGGTTTTGATCCATACGGTTAAAGCAAGCATTCGAGTTGGATGTCATGGACAATCCCAGGTATTTGAGGTGAACCCGCTTGGGCTTGGAGTCCATAACTCAGCAGTGTTCACCATTGATCAACCCTCCCGTGTCAAACGTGGCATGCTGGTAGATCCACTGTTGATGAACATGTTGTTTCAGCTATAGACTCTAGATCTATTTATAGCCCATGGGATCCATGTATGCTATATATGGTAACATGGATCCCATCAATATACCCCCAATGTTAGCATATATACCATACATGGATCCTATGGGTAGGGGATTTTCAATTGCCATGTTTGCTATTGGATTTTCAGCCCAGGACCATCCGAAATTCAATTGCCATGTTTGACTACCAAAGTGTATTGGAAATCTTCTTTCGGATGGTGCCTCTTAGCAACATCATTTTCCACCAAATTTCTGGCGAAGAAAACGCTCGAATCCTTCCGTTTGTTGGTGCATGTGTTGAAAGGCATCCATTTCTGGAGGTTTTTATTTACATGACGAAAACAACATAGTCTCCGGATAAATTACCAGATTTAAACAATTTGCCATGCAAAAAATTACCTTTTTTCTATTCCGTAAATCATCGAATTAGATGGACCATTTTCGACAATTTCGACAATATCTGGTTACCTCAAATCATCATGGTTCGCGTGAACCTGCTGCACTATCAGGTTCAAATGTCTAAGAAGGAGTTCTGCCGGATTCTTTGCAGATATAGGCACCCCGCGAAGCGCTTGGTGATGTGTGCGAGGTGATGTAACTCAGGGGATAACTGAGCTGAAAATGCTGCGAAAATCATGGGATGGGTGGTGATAGTGGATTGGTCTTGATCAGGCACCATGGAATCCTGAAAAAACATCTGCTTCTGGGGTGTGGGCGTTGTAAATGTCTAAGTTAAGCCATGCACTAATGCACTGAAAAATCTAAAAACATGCGAGCGATCTTATGGATGTTGATGTTGGACCCAGTGTCTTCTACCTTGATTGTTTTCACAGTATTCTCAGTACCCTCTGGTAAACTAACATAACTATGGAAAATCACCATTTTTATACATTTTTATTGGGTAAATCCACTATTTCTATGGCAATTTTCACTAGCAAACTGTTTGTTGACCAGAGGGTATTGACTTCGATCCTTCAGAAACAAAATGAAAGGATCCAATGAACATTCCCAAGAACTGGGGAAGCATTTGGAGCTACCAGTTGTATTGGTCTCCCAATACGCACATGGTATTTGTTGGCATTGCTGTACCCTCTGGTAAACATACAAAAAGCTATTGAAAATGGCCATTTATAGTGAGTTTTCCCATCAAAAATTGTGATTTTCCATAGCTACATTAAATTACCAGAGGGTAACCACTGTAACATTACTGTAACGGTCAGTAATTGCTCAAAAAAATAGATTCAGCATGATAAAATCAAGATTTTCTAGCAGCATAAACAATTGGCAGATCCAGAATCATCAACACCAATATCAATTGACAATCGACAAGTGGCATCATGATGTTGACACATATGTTGTCAATTGACAATCACTCACACTTGACTATCTACCTAGACTCTAGACTCTCCGAATATCCAAAAAAATGTAAAAGTACTAGTTCAGAATGGAGAAAATTCTCAAGGTATTTTCAAGAGGATCCCAGGGTAGGATAGGCATCCCCTCCACGCAGGCACTACACCGAGGCAGGGGTGCCTGCGGAGGTATTGGCGCCCTATCATCGGCAGTGGTTGGAACATGCCGTTTCTGAGTTTGCGGGGCAGTGGGGCACTGTGGATGGATTTAACCATGCCAAAGGTGAGATATGGATAGATATGGATAGATATCAATTGATTTTACCAATAGTATGCCAATGCATACCTATATATATAATATTGAGTTGCATCATGATTCAACAGAGTCAAGCAACATACAAGTGGGCCACCAGGGGCCACCCACTTATGAATTGGCATTATTTTCACATATTTTCACCTATCCAAGTCGAACTTTTTTACCACCATGGGACCGATCCGAATTACGGTAAACCCCTTTAGATGGGGATAGATGGGGATGAATCTGAAGTCCTTCAAAGCCCTTCAAAGCCCCTTGGGGGTTCCGTTTTTCACAAGTTTGGGATTACAAACACTGACCTTGTTTGGTCCATTTTTTTTTGATCATTTTGATACGTGTTTGAAGACATCCTGGGATGTGAAAATGGCGTACCCTCTGGTAATTTATATAACATAGCTATGGAAAATCACCATTTTTAATGGGAAAATCCACTATAAATGGCCATTTTCAATAGCTATGTTAGTTTACCAGAGGGTACACCTTGGTTCCCAGACGTTGTTGTTTGGTGGACGTGTTCTTTAAATTCTTTTTGTGGGATGATCCGATCGCCGGATCGCACTGGATGGGCCAACCAGGGGACTTCACCATCTTCTTTGCCCAGCGTAGAGTCTACATAATTGATCCAATCTCACCTCCATGGAACAACGAACCCTGTGATTTTTATATAAGATATGTATATATATATATATATATGCATACATACATATATATATATATACATATATATATACTATGTGTGTGTTTGTCGATATTTTACACAACAAGGGACCAACTCTCGCACCCCGACAAATTAACCTAGTCCTGCTGTTAGGGTTGTTCGGTAAGGGTTGACTGCATCCCCTTGCGCTTCGAGGTTTTGCTCTTAGAATTCGAGAGCCTTGGTGGCACAGGCAGTGGCCTTTGGACCCCACTTATGGTGGTCCTCAATGCCGGCTACCCTTTGGTCATCAAACATGACAATGGGAAGTCCCCAATTTTTGTCAGGCAATTTTTGAGGCAATATAAACCCATATTATGTTTCCATGTGCAAATTTATTGAGGAATTTCAATTGTCATGTTTGATTGCCAGATCTGCAACTGTGTTTATCCTTTGCCTGGGAGAACGCCCCGCAGGGGCAAACCTGTGCAAGATTCCGTTCAGGACTTGTGGCTTGTTTTGGTAGCAGATTGGCCCAAAGTCACAATGGTGGATTGTTAGTGTCATGATATCATTGTGAAGATTTGTTGCACATGACCAAGACTCATAAGAGGTTTGTCAGTTTCCAGAGGGTGATTCTCGAAACCACTTTGCAGTTATATAAGTTATATGTTTTCAAAGACTGCAGAGTGAATCTGAGAGATATGATGAGTGGCTAATATCATTCAAGTGGCTTTGTCAGAGACCATCAGCGTGCATCATGTGCATTAACTCAGCATTGTCAGCTCGACGGGGGAAGAAGAAGATTCACCTCATATTAACCCTACACTAACCTATTCAATTCCAGTAATGAATAAAATAAACATTGTTAGTATATGGAGGTATCTTGAAATTCTTGAAATGGGTTTAGCTTTAAATCATCCATAAATTGTCACAGGATTTTCCATGAAATAAACCATCCAGCTATTGTGATCCTCCATTGAAGCCTCCTGGGCATCAGCCGTCCCAGGAACGCCTCCCGCTGGCCCATGCTTGGTCCAGAGGAACAGAACAAACTCATTGAGGAGTTGAGGCGAAATTTCCACGTCACACAACTGGTGCAACTGGGTACCCTCTGGTAATTTAACAGTTTGCTATTGAACATTGCCATAGAAATAGTGATTTTTACCATGACAAATGGTGGATCTTTCCATCGTTTTGTGTATGTTTACCAGGCCGGGTAAAACATGACCAAACCCTTCTGGATTGATGAGTCCATGATCGTGGCTTTCATCTTGCAACGCACAGCTTAGCAATTTGCGCGTTGCATGTTGCAACATCATCACCATCATCATCGTCATCGTCATCATCATCATCATCATCGTCAACATCATCGTCATCATCATCGTCAACATCATCGTCAACATCATCGTCAACATCATCGTCAACATCATCGTCATCATCATCGTCAACATCATCGTCAACATCATCGTCAACATCATCGTCAACATCATCAACCCCAACCCTAAACCCTAAAACCCTAAAACCCTAGAATCCTAATCCCTAAACGCCTTGAACATTCCCTTCAGTAAAAAGTTGAACAGGGGTGGGATTTTTGATGATTCCCTAGAAGCTCTAAACATCTTTAAGATTCCCTTGAATATAAAATTTAACGGGTGTTGGGATTTGATGATTCTCTAGAAACTCTTTTGAAACATCTTCAAGATTCATTTGAATCAATACCCTTTGAATCTCTAAAAAGTTGTGTGTGTGGTCGAAAGGGGGGGGTTGTGCGAATCATTGTTTTTGAGTCCCGATTTGCACACACACACACACACATATATATATATATATATTATATTATATATTGCGTGTGTGTGTAATTTGCTTTCTGACATAGTCCGATTTCTTTGTTGGTGATCAGTCCGCATGTTTTGCTGGTGATCATTGTTTATTTTCTGTCGGTCAAACCCCGTTGTTTTGTTTGAACCACCAGTCAGTTTTCTTGGTCAAAACCGTCCCACCGTCCTTTTTTGCTTCACCAGGGGATTCTGTTGGAAAAAGACCCAAAAACCGCAATTTTTTGTCCCAAACATTATTAGCAACTACACCATTTGAATTACTGTATATTTTTTTTAAGCATCATACCATGATGATTAACATCATATCATTAACCATTAACATCATTTTTCATCACAAGTCAAGAACCCAATCATGGTTTTTTAAGTTGTTTTTTTTGTGTGTGACAACGTTCCGGAAAAAACATCGCCAGGCATGAGATCCTGAAGGGCTACATCCGCGCGGCCAAGTCCTCCATGGTGAACTACGCGCTGTTGGACGATCGTTCGAAGAAGCGCTTGGACGTGCCCTTCATTCCCAGCCCGCCACCAGTGACGCGGCGGCCGTTTCGGGTGGGCTTTTTGGTTTTCGAATGGTGGGGTTGAAAGCAGCGTTTTTCACCAGAGAAAAATATGTGGATTAAAGCTAGGAAAAAAACACCATGATTTTAATGATTTAACGTGTGGATTGAGTCAATCATCAATGACAATCATGGTGTTTGGATGGTCATTGCCAGCTAGTAATAGTGCTCAATAACCTTGTTAATTACTAAGTCCCTTGAGTGGGGTATGCCACGACCAGATGATTTATTCCATGGTGACCCCTGACCGGGAGCACATCCCTTTTTGGGTGTTTCAGCAAGTGCGGATGGCTTGACCCAGATACCGTCACGCAGAGTTGGCTGGTGATCAGTGCTCCTCCATAAACATCTGGGTATTGGCCTACCAAAATGGGGGGTTCCAAGCAGAATACGCCGTAGAATTGCTGGGATCTTTGGGTGACTTTGGGCGCAGATGCTTATCTGGACGGTGGTTTGGAACATTTGGATTATTTTTCCATATATTGGGAATGTCATCGTCCCAACTGACGAGCATTTTTTTCAGAGGGGTAGGTCAACCACCAACCAGATATGTTCTGGAAAAAATCGCTGAGCATTTTTTTAAGGCCTTAGACGTGACATAGATCCAGTACCATTCAGGACCTCTGATTTAAGGGACCTGAAATCTTCCCAGAGCACAGCAAGGGACTCAGCCACCGGCAATCCCCTCCATCCCAAACTCAGCAGCCATGTTGATGTAATTAATATTCCATGCAGACTGTAGATGATCAAAATTTTGATACATGTGTAACAAACATCCCCAAGAGGCTTTCTTTATGGTTTCATGTGAAACAACGGGACATGTGGTTCACCATCAGCCTCTGGCAGGTTTGGGGCGACTTGGTTTTTGAGGTGCCCGACATTGGTACCCCCGGAGGAGGGCTAGTCCGGACGACTTTTCCAGTGCTGTCCTTTGGTGCAAGGGGATTCCAGCCATTGATTGGCAATTCAATTGATTATTGATTGACATTCCTGCATGTGATTGAGAATAGATCACTTTGCAATGAGTGGTGATCATAAATGGGAATTGTCACTGTTGCTATCAATAACTTACATGTCTATACATTTATTTTGTGAAAAGGGGCCTCCAGGATGTATGTACTGGGTAAATATTTCGTCAAAAGATCATTGCTTTTTTGAGCGACAAAACAAATTCATTACATTACAGTATATAAAGGAGTTCACATTGATACATTGTTGTGCTAGAAATTTCTTGTCATTGATGGTATGTTTATCTCTACATTGATGGCATATATCAGATGAGTTTTGCTAAACATTGTCTAGTTTTCCCCCAAAAATGGTGCAACATTTGCAGGAGACCCATGGGGACCCGGCAGTTTTGAGCGGTAAACTTCCGCCAAGTGTGAAGCGCAACATGTCCAGGACCTCCGCAGCAATGGAGAGCGGGTTTGCAGCAGGCGCGAACATCCTTAGCCAATCGACACGTGCAGATTCTTGGAGCCGTCAGGGGTTGAAAGCGCTAACGGCTTGGAAAGGGTGAATGGAGAGATTTGGGAACTTGGAGCTTCAGATGACTCATGTTCCATCTGAAGTGAAGCATGCATGCTCATGAATTGAGAGATATGTTTGAGAAAAGTAATCATGCAATGATATGCAATGAATGTGTATGCTTGTTTTGTTTTGTCACTGTTTTGATCAGGTAAGTCAAGGTAAGTCGGTAAGTCCCAGAGATTTTCTTTGGATCAATCCCGATGTATCACCCCAAAATGGTCGCCGTTAAATTGAGGTACTGCACCATATCAGTCCATATCTGGTTGGTGGTTTGGAACATTTGGATTATTTTTTCCATATGTTGGGAATGTCATCATCCCAACTGACTAATTTTTTTCAGAGGGGTAGGTCAACCACCAACCAGATATGTTCTGGAAAAAATCGCTGAACATTTTTTTAAGGCCTTAGACCTGACATAGATCCAGTACCATTCAGGACCTCTGATTTAAGGGACCTGAAATCTTCCCAGAGCACAGCAAGGAACTCAGCCACCGCGCTACGCCTCGTGGACTTTTGGTTGAAGGAATGCCAGGCACTGTGGGATCGTGTCATGGATTGGTGTGTTGATGAATCACTCCAAAAGTTGCAGGGCTAACTACAGGGCTGGGGGGATTCAAACGGCCCAACAAAAAAAGGTAGAGATTTGAATCCTAAGTTTGGGGTTGAAAAGGAATTAAGGAACGATGCTGATCTGATATGGGTTCGTCCAAAAATGTGGATTTCGGTGCACCTTATTTTCAGAGGGGATTCCATACATGTTATGGGCAACGTTTGGCACCGGTAGAAACACCATGGTTTCTACCATTTCTAACATTCAGAAAAGGGCATTTTGGCAGTTTCCGCAAAAAGCTCACTTTAAACACTGAATCCGTAGAAGTCCGGGAAATCAGAACAACTTGGCAAAATCGCCATGTCCCACGAGCGCGAGCGCGAGCGCTTGGTTGCAGGAAGTGCGATTGGTGAATCTGCCTGGACGCCACGCGGACTTCTGCGACATCAAAACCTTCTTTGCTGCACAAAGTTCCCAGCGGCGGCAAAAGGGGATCCCTGGAAGATGGTGATTCCACCATTGAAAAAGATCTGTTCAGATAAAACCCTCTGATAAACATACAATCATAGCTATTGAAAATGGCCATGTATAGTGGATTTTCCCATTGAAAATGGTGATTTTCCATAGTTTTTTGTATTTTTACCAGAGGGTATACCATAACTCATTTCTATTTTGTTCAGAAATATGACTCGTCTCTTTAAGATCCACCACACATTGAAGTTCTTGAGCAACAAGAAAACTAAAGAACAGTGAAAAAAAAGGCTTGCAACCCGGCTCAACATATGATTTGGGATGGTATAAATTTAACAGCTCTTGCTTATCCAGTGATGTTAATTTGTTTATGGCCCCATCAACTATGATATTATATATATATATGTAAATAAAATAAATATATGTATATATATATATACACCATAATAGTGCTTGACCTACTGAACGAAATCAACCTAGCTAATGATTTCGATGACATGCGGGCTAGTCAGGGAACATCAGCCTGTTTTGCGATGATTAGGCAACCAACAAGGTGAGACCTGTGCTCCTGTGCTGTAGAAACACCGGTGCAGTCATGGCAGCTGTTAAGAACCATTGTGTATTGAAAATGGACACTCTCCGGTAAACTTTAACCGTTTGCTATGGTATAGATGGCCCATAGAAATAAATCGTTTTCCTGTTAAACATGGGGATGTCCCACAGCTACGTTAAATTTGAAGAGGCTATGATTTTTTTCTATCTGCCATTCTATGCTGCGTTCAAACCCCTTTTCGCTGCTAATTTAGCATGTTTAGAATATAGTATATAATGAGTTCTGGTTGGTGGTTTCAAACATTTGGATTATTGTTCCATATACTGGGAATGTCATCATCCCAACTGACGAATCACTGACGAACTCATATTTTTCAGAGGGGTAGGTTCAAACCACCAACCAGGTTGCTGTACAGCCCATGATTTATCAATGATATGCATCCATCACTGTGGGATTCGTCTCACTCAACTGCGGCCACGTTTAGTTTGCTTCTCGTTTGCAACTACTCTGGGTCACATCTAGTGTTAATCAATACTTGCATATGTTTTCTTTATTCTGACCATCTTTGCAGTGCCGGGATCATATAAAATACATTAAATGTTCCCATCAGTTTCCCGATTTCATAGATTTTTAGTACAGAACTTAGTACATATTTCTGGGATTTTATGGGTAAACCATGGGTAAACCATGGGTAAACCATGGGTAAACCATGGTGATCCAAGGCTCGATGAGGGAGATGGGCCTGCAGGAACTCTCCAACAACTGGCAGCAGGCGATGGAAACGAGCAGAGTTCGGAGCGCTGTTTTTGTAGTGGTTGGTAGTGGTTAATACTAGTGATTAATAATGGTGATAGTAGTGGTGAAGATAGTGGGTAATACTAGTGGTTAGTTAGTTGTTAGTAGTGGTTAATATATAGTGTTTAATTAGTGTTTATAGTAGTGGTGAACATAGTGGTTAGTAGGTGTTCTAATGGTTAATGATGGTTAGTAGTGGCCAATACTAGATAGCGGCTAATAGTGGTTATAGTAGGTGTTTTAATGGTTAATAGTGGTTAACACTGGTATTACTGTGGTGGTACTCTGGTGGTTAATTAGTGAGTGGTGAAAATAGCGGTAGTAGGTTTTTCAATGGTCAATTAGTGGTGGATAGTGGTCAATAATGGTTAATTGTAGTGGTTATTTACTTAGTGGTGATTAGTGGTGATTAGTGGAATTGACCCTTCGGTGATCCCCTTGATGCTGCGGCCTGAAAAAAGGGGTTGCATCATTTGGGACCATTGAACTGTCATTTCTGCGGATGGCTGTGTTTCATTGTGTTTCTGGTTGCAAACCGGGAATTTCAGCACGAGGTGGATTCAAAATTGTCACGGTTGGATCACAACTTTTTATGTCTTCGTGGCTTCAAGGTTTTTTTTCCTAAGTTATATCATGATATCCAGATATATCCAGCGTCAAGTGAATTTCGTGTGAAACTTGTGGTCTTCCCCCAATACCCTGACTTTTATTGGTTACTGTATCATCTTCTGTTTCAAGCATTGCATATTTCAATCATGGTCAAACCAACAAATAGGATGTTTGGGACCGCCTGAGCCCCCAGCAAGCAGAAAGCTTCAACAGGCTTGGCCTTTCTTTACCCAAATGCTTCCAAATGCTTCATGTTTGCCGGCATTATATACAACTCTGTGATACTGTGTGTGTGAGTGTGTGACCACAATGTATGGAACCAATCCAAAGTGCCTAACAACAGCGAAGACAAGGGATCATGTCTTGAACCTCCAGTCATAGCTTATTTGCATTAAAGTGATACCTTCGGGGTATACCCAACAGTTGTTGGACTGATGTCCATACCCCTTCTTTTATCACAGAAAAATTATGTTCATTGAATCATTGAGTGATTCAAGTTTGATATGTTGATCCAGAGCCGCTCTGGGAGAGGTTCAAAGTCTTTGTGCAAAGTAGATTTAGATCCCTAAGGGTAGACTTCTTTGAACTAGCCTTTACCGCGGGATGTTTGCCACGAAAACGAGATGATTTGATATGATCTGATTTGCACATTGCAATCATAAAAGCCTCACGCTGATTTCTTGCAGACGCGAAGGGGAGAGAGTGAGAGAGAGATTGAAATCATTAAAGTGTCAAAGATTCGGACCATTTCGGTTTCCCAATTATAGCCCTTCACAATCTTAACAGTCATATAGCTTGCTATATCTTGCTATTATGTTCACAATCTTCACAATCTTCACATCTTCGGTTCCATCATGTTCCATTTAAATCATATATTACCTCTTAGTTGCATGGCACTGCTGCGTGGCCGTTGATACTTTGAGGTGATTCAGATCGTCTCAGAAGAGCCGCAGTACCTGTTGAAGGACATGACGCATTTGAGCTACGGTAATGGGCTGGTTTTACCATGGTTTAATAAACCAGCCATGACTGGGAATGGTATATATATATATATATATGTGTTTATATCAAATTTATACCACCTATAACAATAATGAAATTATAGTTGGTATATGTTTTAATCCACCATTAAAAACCACCTATTCTGGTTGGTGGTTGGGAACATTTTTTCCCATATGTATAATATAATATAAATATTGGGAGATTGATTCATCATCCCAACTGACTTTAACTCCATCATTTTTCAGAGGGGTAGGTTGAAACCACCAACCAGTCATTATGAACCATCATTAATCATCATTAACCATCATTAAATCATCATTAATCACAATTAATCAATGTATAGTTAAATCACCATTAAATCACCATTAAATCACCATTAAATCACCACCAACATACTATGGGGCTGGTTTATTGTTTTACCAACATTAAACATTGCCCATGAAATTCTCAGTAGATCCGTCTCGGTCATCCCCCGGGATGAAGCCTGCGAAGCCTTGAGGTCCTTCTTTCAAACCGTTCTATCTGATTTTAAGACTCCCCAAAAAGGATAGAAAAGTAACATCTATGGTCTATAATCTATAATTTTCTATAATCATAGTCATTTTATGTCAGAATTTTAACCTGTTCTGCATCTGTTTGGGGCTAAGACCCTCAAGTTGAATGGTTGATCCGCATTTATCATGTCAAAAAATCCCTACATTGGGGGGCATACCCCATTTTCAGTCCAAAAAAATAACCACAAGTCATATAAAGCTCGTGATTAATCAGGATTTATGAATATATTAGCTGATTATTAGCTAGTTCATTCCAAGAAGAATCCTATGGTCTATCAAAGGTAAACCTCAGTTTTTTCTTGGTTTTCCCATTCCTTTCCCACCAGAGTTGAACGCCAGGCATGTCCGTCCGGTCACGCCGTTCCGCAACCGTTACGGCTCGCGGTGAAAAAGGTGGACGGTGACGCGACGGCGGGAGGTGTGAAAAATCGACGCCATGGCGCTCAGTTACTGGGGAGAGGTGGATGCCATGCATCAGCCACTCAGCAAACGAATGGCTGACAGCTGATCAATGGGGATACAATGGAAATACGAAAAATCTCACAGACGCACATAATTAATTATGTATATATACGTGTATATATATATATGTATATATATATTATATATATATAGTATAGGGGATTTTGATGTATGATATGCATATATTATATCATTTATATATAGTTGTATTTATTTTCTATGTTTAAGTGATGTATTTAGTTATACCAGTGGCTTTGGAGCTGACTTTGAATCATGAGGATGTCTATTTACACACGCACAATGTGCAGTCAATCATGTTTTTTTGGTATAGGATACCCATGGGCTCGCAATGTAATCATGGTATTTTTATTGGGGCATGGGCCATGTTTGGAGTTTGGAGTTTGGGGTAACTCTTGGTTTTTCTATGGGGCATGGATTCATGGAGCAAATGGCCATTTGGGCTAACCGTGGGCTCTGGGAAGCATTTTGAATGTGGGGATATGTGGGGTGATCATCGAACGGGCCATGGGCCATGGCTTCCAGTTCGCGAACTGTTCCACCGGGTTCGTGTTTGGTATCATCTCATGTAGAGACTTCGTAACCCTGGTGAGTAAATCCCCTATCATGGGCTATCCCATGCCATCCCACATATAAATGGCTCAAAAAAATATGCAAAAACTAACCTACAAGTCGTGGGATGATCCTCCAAGTAAGCCATATATGGTTCAAACATGTTTTCAAACATGTTAAAACCCATCATGTGTAGATCATTTTCCTAGGAAAACCATGGGCTCTTTATGGGCCCCAGGTTCTGCGAAGCCAAGTACGAGGTGAGCCCATGGTTGGCCGAGCACTTTGGCACAGGTGGACCAAACACCCAGAGGTTGTTATATATGATATATATGGCTGTGGGTGAAAATAGGGTAACACCAATTATAGCAATTTAATAGGGAAACTGATCATTAACCATTGGGTGTAGGCACACAACATGTTCAGACAAACCCATATGTATATAGTATTTTGACAGTACCATTATAACAGTACCATTGACCATTGCTATTATGACAGTACCATAATGCCATATATAAAGGGTCTAGTAAACTGTCACAAAAAAACTATGGAAAGATCCACCATTTTTCATGGGTAAATCAACTACTTCTACATTTTCAATAGCTATGTTAAATTACCAGAGGGTAAATGACATCGGCACTTTTCCATGTCACATTACCGCAGGGGACTTGTTAGTTTGTTTATGGGTGTCTAAATTTCTAAATAGTGAGTACTGTGTATATATAATATGGTTGGTGGTTTGGAACATTTTTTATTTTTCATATATTTGGGAATAATAACCCCAACTGACTAATATTTTTCAGAGGGGTTGAAACCACCAACCAGATATAATATATATATATATGCATGTTTCTATATGCATGTTTTTAAAACCTCTCATCCATCTCCCAGCCATCTTAGATGTTTACTTAACCCCCATGCAGATCCCATCGAAATTTAACAGACACATCTTCAGTTGGCTCCAAAATTGCTACAAGACATTCTGGTTGGTGGTTTGGAACATTTTTTATTTTTCCATATACTGTATTGGGAACAATAGTACCATTTGACTAATATTTTTCAGAGGGGTTGAAACCACCAACCAGCATTAGCTTCAGTTGTTTTGCAGCCCTTCAAAGAATTTAACATGACACACGTATGATTTTATACTGCTGAATGGTTCTCACTGGATATTGCCCTTCTTGGTTCCATGTTACCTTTTGGTTCTTAAACATGGTGAGATCAGTTTCCCACATGGGAAATGGCCATTTGCAGTGAATTTGCCAATTAAGAATAAAAGATGGTAATTGTCCATAGCTATGTCAGTTTACCAGAGGGTAAGCAAACATGGCGTGCTGGAAAATCCTCCATTTACTTCGATATTTTTCCCATGTCCAAAGCTCCGTTTAGCTGCCAGGGATTTCCCAGCTACGTGTGATTCTACGAGAAGGTCAGCAACTCAATGGGAATTTCAAGATCCTAAAATGGAGGTACGTTAGTACCATTTTTCAGGCCATATTTTGTGGGGATATTCCCTGAAATTTAGGCCTCAAAAATAGGCCAAGAATATATGGTAGGTACCTCCAATAAATCGGTTCCTGAAATTCCCATTGAGCAACTAATTATCTCCCAGATCTCCCCGATCTCCCAGATCTCCCAGGTTTTGGAATGCCACCAGCAACATCCCGTTCTTCATGCTCCCAGCTCTCTACTGCTTGTACCGTAGCTATGGAGTCTACGACCTGCGCGTGCAGATGATTTGGATCAGTTCCTTGGCGGAGGATCATGGAGAATCATCCGAGCTGGCCTCATGGCCTGAGATGTGGTGAGTGTTTCTGGGGATGTGGTGAGATGCATTCATAAATATGATAATCCACTGGGGACTTGCGATCACCAGGATGACGGAGTCTCCACCTAACTCATAAAATCCTTCAAGTATGGAAGTGAAAAAGTCTCATAAATCTTTGGGGAATACCCAAGTTTTTTTCAAGTGGATATGACTTGATATGGCCAAGTTGAATGATCACTAGTGCACTACTGCTCGGTGGTTCAAGACTTCAATTTAAGTACGAGAGGCTAGACCTTGGTTTGATAGATTCATGGGCCGATTTCTCTATGCTTTTGGAGGAATGTGTTTAAGGTATCTATCCAGCGTTTTATTATTTATGTATAAAACATTATAAAACAATATTAGATATTGAATATTTCATTTATATTTGCTGGTTGGTGGTTTCAAACATGTTTTATTTTCCATGATATATGAGTTGTCATCCTTACCATTGACGAACTCATATTTGTAGATTGGCTACACCGAGAGATACCGCTCCGACTCTGCAGCGACACATGCAGAGTGAACATGGCCATCGATTTTTTAGACCTGCAGAAAATAATTCCAGAATAAATAAATCCAAACTGGTTGGTGGTTTTAACCATCTTGAAAAATCCCTGTGAAATAGTTAAATCCTACAGTGAAATAGTGATCGTGGGAAAATCCTTGCGTTGTCTATCTTGTTGTTGCGCTTAGTTATATATATATATGCTCTGACGTTTTAAATTCATTCAATGAAAGGTATTCCCAGCTCTTCAATCCAGCACTATGCAACACTTAGCTAGTTATTCATACCAAATTTTGCAAACTTCGAATGCCATTCCTATGACGCTTACTTGGGGTTTCAGTTGGGGTTGTGAATGGGTATGTCCATGGTAATAACCTCCATAAGTTGGGATATGACCCCAGTATCTATATGGATATGAGCCACTTGTAGCAGCCACCAAAAAAGATGGAACAGTTATTTACCCTCATTTACCACTTCTTTCATTGGATTTAACTTACAGTGGTTATCTTCAATTTGGGGGTCGACTTAGCTCAGTTCACCACCCAGGCATGTTTGTGGTGGGCTTTGGTAGCTTCATGTTCCACGGCACCATGCGCTTTCGATGGGAAATGTGGGATGAAGTACCAATGTTCCTTGGCGACCGGAGGGGCCAAGGGAAGCCAATGGGGTCATGGAGGGGTTGTTGAAATACCCCCGTCGTGATGGTGTTTAAACTAATGATGCAATTTCATGTTGTTTTGAATTTGACGATTTATGGGATTTATGGGATTTATCCCTCTGATGATTTAATGTAGCGAACTGGAATTTTTAACCATGTTAAGGGAAATATAGGGAAATCATCCCAAATGGCCTTACTTCAGGTCATTCAGGTTATATATAGTCCCCTCGATTTGCTGTTGATCATTTGGGGCGACGATTTAGCAGATGACCACTCTTGTTTGACGGGGTATCCCGTAATTAGTCAACCAGGGTTTATCAATCCGGGGTTGGCATTAAGAGTGATTAAAACCTAACTAAAAATGTGGTTATATAGTAAGTACCTTTTTCAAAGTGGCGGTACCAGTTGGATTTGTTTCGAAAAGAAGGTGCACCCCCCCACAAGTTTCGAACATCACATCACTCCATTTTCGCCAAGCTTGTCCGAGTAGGAAAGGTATCCAAAAAATGCAGTGAGGCACTGCACTGAAACACGTAATTTCTGGTAGTTCTTTGTCATTTTGGGTATTTATGTCCAGGAATAGATGCTTATGAATTCTCTACAGCTGCAGTTGCAGTGTGGTAAGCAAACCTGGCAATGGTGGTATACGGTCTACCCTGCAGTAAACTAACATAGATATGGAAAACCCATGGTTTCCCGGTTTCCCTGTGAGAATGATCTAGAAACACATCTATGTTAGTTTACTGGAGGGTAACTAATAAACGCACTTACATAGAAGTCATAGGTGAAACATATATATACTTGTATATATATATATTTAGAGCATATAATTAAAAAAAAATATATGTACATATATATGTATATATACACTTATATGGATCCGTATATTTCCAGGGGACAAACAACCGCCCAAATCATACGGCAGCCATACTTCAGAAGGTACGGCCGGGTAGGGATAGGTGGAAGCAGGTACATATCCATGGAAAATACAATTTTAATTTTAATTAAGATGTAAATAACGAACTAGATGGCAATGTGTTTATCAATTTTCCATAGCACACTGTGAAATTACCAGAGGGTACGTCCATGTTTTCCCATAAAGGGATTTGTCATCAATCCATTAATCCAGGATTCCCATGAAATGTGACGGATGACCATAAACAATGTATCATGTTGGTTCTATAGGTGTGAATCATTATGTTCCAATAACAGTTTCCGATATATATATATACAATGCGGAGCCCCCTAGTTATAAGTTGGTTTATAAACCCTTCTAACTATGCTTATAACTAGCATAAATCCTAGTAATTGCGGTTATCAACAAACTTAGCTATTTTGGAGGTCCCACATTGTATGTATGTATATATATACATATGGGTATGGGTCAAAATTAGATACCCCTAAAACTAGATTAATACTATACACACACTACAATCTGCGGTTTTCTGGGTCCTTTAATTTCGACCCATGGCCATATATATATATATATCCCATAAGAATATCCCAGATAAGTTCCCAGCTCACTGAAAAACCATGACACCAGCCATTCCAAACAGCGATTCCAGGTTCCTCCTGGTGCTCTCAGCCATGATCTCCAAAGATGACTCCCACTGGATCACCACTGGGAACTTTGCCAAAAAACCTGCGGAAAACAATGGGGATTTTCCCTCTAAACTATACCCTCTGGTAAACTAACATAGCTATTGAAAATGGCCATAGAGATAGTGAGTTTTCCCATTAAAAATGGTGATTTTCCATAGCTATGTTAAATTACCAGAGGGTAACAGTTTGATAGTTTGCGAAGTGGAAAATCACAACTTTTTGTTCTTCGGTAAATCAACGAAGTCAATGGTCCATGATAGTTTTTTGTATCTTTACCAGAGGGTATCATGTAGAAACTTTAATGGATTGGTTTAAGGGAACAACTACCGGAGCAAAATGCCATACTTCATAGGAAAATCAATGGTTTCCGGTTAAGATTTTCCCGCCAATCCATTGAGAAGTGGATTTAAATGTTGTTTCAGTCAGCAAGTTGTGATATGTGTCGTAAGATGATGTCAGGTCTTTGAGTTGAGTCGCTGTTAGCAAAAAGGGTCTGACATGTTGTTTAGTCTAAAGTGGCTTTCTGGCATTCAAACTCTTGCCGTAACATCCTGACTGATTTTTGATCGGCAAAATGTAGGGAAAAAAAGAGCTGCTCAACAGCCAGGCTGAAAGTCAAATGTCAAAGTCACCGTGTGTGGTTTCTTCGCTTTTTTCTGGTTGATTTTTACCATGACATACTTGGTGGTAAATCACGATTTTAAGACCCAACTATCCCAACTGGCCCACTGAGAATCCTCAGGGATTTCCAGATATCTCAAAGAAGTGGCAGGTTTGTTCAGCGGTTTTCAGCTGAGGATCTACAAACGCTTGATTCACCTTGCAGGCTTTGGATCTGCCATCATTGGCATGGGTCGCCCGACAGAGTTAGCAGCTAATCCTCATATATTTTAAGGGCAGTTTTCATAGGGCAATATCATGCAATATCTTCATGAACATCAAGCAATGAAAATGTTGATAAACCATGGGATACAAAAAATATAAGTGTAATTTTGTGGAACCTCCAATTTTGGAGAAACACAATTCAAGTAGAATGGTGAAATTTGTTGTGTTTTTTTTTTGAAGGGCTTGGGGGGTCTATCGGGGATCCACCGATCGGAGTCTATCGTTGAAGGGACGGTGAAATCTGGAGAAAAAAATAGATTCCTCTCCTGGAGATGTGTATCTGGAGAAATGATGCTTACCATCTGGTTATTTCTTACATAGCCATGGTTTTTCGATGGCCCATAGAAATAGATGGTTTACCTATTAATAGCATGGTGATTTTCCATGGCTATGTTGAATAACCAGATGGTAAAGATTCTATGATCTTTGAATTTAAGCCAATACTCAAATTTACTTCTCGGAGTCCAATCCTCTTCAAAAAACGCGACCTTTTTTTTTGCGGGGGAGGATTGTTCAATCATATTTCCCCATATGTATTTGTATCTATATATATAATATGTAATATATATATATTATGTATTGATTTATTATTATTTTTTATATTTACACAAGTAAACAGATTTACTTCCTTCAATGTCTTCCTTTTATTTCTTAGACTGAGTCTATGTCTAGCCATGAGTCGTCCAGTTCAGCCACCGAGGAATGTATCTTCTCAAGACCGGGCCAAGGGTGGACGGGTGGTAATCTCTGGGATGGGTATATAATCCCATCACCCCATTTCTATGGTCCCAATGGAATGTGGAATTTATCCGACTGAACCATTTTTGTTTCGTTTAAAAAAAACGTTTTTTTCGGTGTGCGTGCAAAATATGAATGGGGGATTATGTAGGTTATTTTGTCGTGATTTTTGGATATTTCTCCAAAACATGTGTTTGTAAAATGTGCATTCCAAGAGTTTCTGAATCGCGGCTTGCGATTTTTTACTTGGTGGGTTGAACAGGTCATTGTTGGGTTTTTTGAGTGAACATCAATCAACCTACCCGGCCTAGTAAACATACAAAAAACTGATGGGAAAGATCCACCATGCTATTAATGGGGATTCATCCACTATGTCTATATATGGCAATTTTCAATAGCTTTTTGTATGTTTACCAGAGGGTAATACCAACCTATACTTGTTGATTTTGCTCTTCATCCCCAGCAGTTGCTGCTTGATGGATTTCTTAAGTGCAAAAAAGGTGTCACCTGCACATAAATTGCACAACGTGGTACCTCAGTTTGTTTGCTAAGTTGTTTTACAGAGGTTTATAGCTCATAACTGTAGTTTTTAATGTTCATGGTAGATATATCAGATATATCTGTGGATTCTATAGTTGGTGGGCTTAATAAACCATTCTTAAGCAACCACCATCAGGGAGCACCACCGCTATAGCCTGATCTGGGGATAGTCTGAACTAACCCACAGGGAACCCATCAACCGAGATGGGATACATTGGGCTATCAAACATAAGGGCTATGTATGGGAATTGTATGGCTATGAGATGATCACTCCTCCTACTTGTATTCTTCTTGGGTACCCTCTGGTAAACTAACACTTTGCCATGGAAAATCACCATCTTAATGGCTAAATCAACGAACTCAATTGCCATGTTCAATGGCTATGATTGTATGTTTACCAAAGGCCTTTCTTAATGGCATTTCTGGCCCCAATAACTTTAACAGCTCACTGAGAGTTGAATCATCCCAGATTTCCCATGATTTTCCCATCATTTTTGCAGGAATGATTATGAGATGTTCGTGCACTCCTTCACGATTGTCGTCCTTCTGGACTTGGTCCTCAGCTTCCCGGCTTGTCCCGGTGACGCCTGGTAGGTACCCGGCCTGGTAAACATAGAAAATGCTATTGAACATGGCCATAGAAATAGTTGATTTACCAATTAAAATGGTGATGTTCCATAGTTTTTTGTATGTTTACCAGAGGGTATTTAATACATGTGTTACATATGGTCATAGGTCAAAACCCTGGTAGTGCCCTTAAATAGCTGATTAATTAATGTTTATTTCCCCAGTATTTGGGGGAACAATAGGCTTCCATCCCATGTGGTTTTGTCTCAAAATGGGTCCCCAAAAATCATCATTTTTCCTATGGCAAGTGCAATTTTTGGGTATACGACCTTTTCAGATAGACCCATATATTTTCATATGCTACATGTATAGCAGCTATATCACTTGCATAGGTTCATTTGTTTTGGGGCACCATGAATTTGACATGATATACGTATAATTGCTTGGCTTTGTAGTTACATACTGATACTCCTACTCTGTCCCTCCGTTTCCATTGGGTGATGTGCAGGAACCTCGCATTTTTTTCATGGTCAAAAGAGCCAAATTTCCCTCAAATCCAAGTCGTGCCGTGCGCAACTGAGAGGCTATATTTGCACCCAATCACCTGACAAACACGGTTCCCACATTTCAAGTGGTCTCCTTATGGGCTGCTTGGCCCGATCAGTGGGACGTGTCGTGCCCAAGGAGGATGCCCAAATTTCCATTGCTCACCATTATTATTTTACATAGTTGCGCCCAGTTCAATTGGAACTTTAGGGCAAACTTTAGGGTGTATCCTTTCTTTTGGAAAAAATGCATGGCTCCATGGGAAGATGGCGTTGTATTCCATGAAGAAGAGATGAAGAGGGGACAGTGCCCTAAGTTCCTGTCCACCCCTTTGTCTTAAGATCAGCCCTCGTTATGTCTTCGGCTCAGAGATCCAGTTTTATCTGGTTGGTGGTTTGAAACATTTTTCATTTTTCCATATATTGGGAATAATACTCCCATTTGACTAATATTTTTCAGAGGGGTAGGTCAACCACCAACCAGTTATGTCTGTCCATATCTTTCCCAATGTTTCCAATCCAAATCGCTACCTTTCAACGACGCAGCAACGGCGCCGCAACGGCGCCGTCAAATGATGGGTCTGGGACGCGGGCCCCAAGGACTTAAACATTAGGGCCCCATGGATTTCAGGAAGAAGCACCAAAGTGGGATTTTACCAAGGGAACGCGGGATCTCAACTCAAATCCAATTTCAACTCGTCCCAGTTGCTCACAGGTTACGCTGCTTCCATTGGTTCCGGGCGGCCCCTTGGCGTTTTTTCGACATCTCGGCGATCTCGGCCGTTTGCAGACCTTGTTTGCTTTTGTTTTTGGAGTATGTCTTGATCCATGTTTGCAGAATCTGAAAACTTTGGAGAGGACTCCTGAAGATATAAAACTCAAACTAATAAAAATTGAAGATTATTTTTGGGCTTTGGGTTTGAACATGTTTGAACATGGGCCCGGAAGTGGTTTGGTGGTGTAGGTGAATGGTGAAGGGCTCAACTCGGGCCTCAACTCGGGGTAGTTTGCACAAAATGTTCAACAGTCAGGTTTGGCATGTTGTTTTCTATGCCTGAAATCAGTGCCTAATATTTACTGCAGGGCAGGAGTATGCAGGAGTCTTCATCTCCTTTGAGATGTTGGATGAATTTGATCATGACCGAAACCGTCGTGACGGAAAACAACCGTTTATGATGGTTTATTTCTGAGGAATCATTCCAAATGTCAGTATGACAACAGCTATTTTCATCTATTGTCGGGTTTTTAAAGCATTTGTTAATTCAGCCAGATTCGCGGTAGTTTCAAGCAATTACGTCCCCCTAATATTCAAAACCACCCCAGAAGCCCGGGATTCGTTCTGGCTTTGGTTGACCTCCCCCCCAGGACCCCAGGATTGTTTGAACAGAATCACCTTGTTGCTACGCAATCTAGTATATAGTATATAATATACGTATATTATATATATGTAATTATATATGCAATTATAAATACATAGCAACCCCAAAAAGATAGAAGTATCATAGAAGTTGCTAAACATCCTTAAAATTTCATGGTGAAATCGTGAGTCGAATGACTTTTTTTCCGAGGATCTTTTGGGAGATCGAACGGTTAACCTGCGAACCCGGTCAGGGTGGCCCCACAGAGCCTTGGCGAAACTGGCCCTTCACAATCCCATGACGGATCCATGGTGCTGGTATATATACTAACATAAAGGGGGTATATTGATGGGAAATTTTACCATATATAGCATACATGGATCCTATGGGAATAACCACAACAAGGATTATTTTTTGTGGACCATGATGCAATCAGATAGATTCTCATGATAAAAGTTCCAGGCTCCAAAATAAACTAGCCTCCGGAAATTTGAGTTTCATGGCTTGCTGGAAAATCCACCATTTATAATTCATATTCATTTAATTATTGGATTTTACCAGTAAAACCAAGCCATCAATGGATAGATTCCCAATTTTAGTGAAATGAATATGATCCATAAATGGTTTTTAGGTTTCCCCAACTTTTCACATTAAAACCTCCATTGATAGATCATTTTCCCACTCACGCACCATTTAAAAGAAGATTTGCAATTGCCATGCTTGATGACACCAGAGGGTATCAGCTTCAGAGATCCCCAAAAGGTCTTCCATGTCCTTAATTTTTTGAGCCACGGGCATTTTTCATGGACACATCACTCAAACATCAGTGGGAAAGTGTCCATATAATGTGGCAATGTGATGCAAGAAATGCTGCGTTTGAATATGAAAACATATGAAACCATCTACAGTACAATGTGGGCCCCCTAGATAGCTAAGTTGGTTTATACCTCCAATAACTATGGTTTATCATACTTATGCACTTATAACTATAGTTTAAGGGGTTTATAAACCATCTTATAACTGGGGGGCCCCACCCACATTGTACAAATGGCTCATGTTGCATCGTCGAGGGCACTTCGGCTTGCATCCCAGGAATCGTAACTTGAGGAAACCAATGCAAGACATGAAGATATTGATATCCCGTATATCATTGGTGTAAACCGTGGCTATGAACCACTTACTGACAGTAGCTATACCACGTTATACCCAAGTTATATCAAGTCCCGAAATTATGTTCATCTCCATTCTCACATGATATATATATACACAGTAACTATATTACACACAAACGTACGAATATATGTATATGTATATTATATATATAATTGCAATCTACCTTCCAGTAATCTGGTAAATAAACATAGACCAAGCCAAATAAAGGTTTGGAAGATGAATTTCCACTGAACAAATTAGCATGTTCATCCATTTTCGGTATGTTCATGTTGATTTTTCCAGTGGACATGTTGTTTTTTGTTAATATTAAAACATCAGTTATTATTTACACTATGAAGGCTATAAGATTCACAGAGATGGAGAGCTGGTTTTAAACACGTACGACCAAGGCCTTGCTCCACGTGCTGTGGCACTTCCTGGCAGGGCTGGCCGTGTACTTTGGTTCGCTGAGCGACGCACAAGTCCGTGCTACGGCGGCGCTGGAATTTCTGGGTAGTTTTGGCACCCTGAAATCCACATCTACCCAGAAATGGTTGGTGGTTAATGATGGTTAATGATGGTTAATGATGGTTAATGATGTTGGTTAATGGTGATTAATGTCTGGTTGGTGGTTTGGAACATGCTTGGATTATTTTTCCATATATTGGGAATGTCATCATCCCAACTGACTTTCACTCCATCATTTTTCAGAGGGGTAGGTCAACCAGCAACCAGAAAAGTGTTAAAGACTCATTGGGTTGGTTTAAGGGAATATCTGAAGCAGAATCCATGGTTTTTTTTCCGCTCAATATGGGGCTTACCATTCAATATGGGGTTTTCCCGTAAATTCCCCCCTCAACCATATCCAATGTTAAACCAACAAACGTTGTGATATGTTGTGTTGGGATTGAAGCGACACAAGTCAGGATTGAACTGGATTTCCACAACAAGCCAGTTGGGCTCTCAAGCAAAAAGACGATCGGCTTAACCTTCAAACCAACAAAAGTTGGTGTTTGACCAACGAAAATGGGGCTTCGACCAAGAGAAGCCAGGCTTCGACCAAAAGAAATGTGCTAATTTTCACTAGAAAAATGGTGCTACCGCGAATTCTGGGACTATAAGCCTCCATTTTTCTGGTCTTATGGCCGGAAGATATGGATCTTTGACAGGATATTCCGCCAAGTTCTGTGACCCGTGGCCAAGACTCATTACCATATTTTGATGCCCTTGATTAGCAAACCCTAACTCTAAGGGAGTTTACCCCAAAATAGCGATAAGATATTATATATATATATTATCATGAACATTGCTAGCCTGATTTTTTTTAAAACTAAACTAAAATAAGCAAGCTTCAAAAACTATAGGTTTGTTCATGTTTTTCCCCATAATATGTTGTATTGTTTGTGGCATTTCCATTAATGTGGGTAAAACAATAATCAACCATCCCCCAATCACCATAAACAGGTGGCATAAACCATTCCCAAATGGGTGGTAAAACAATCATAAACATTCATATTTCACAGGAAAATTGATGGTTTCCGGTGAAGATGTTCCCTTCCGAAAACCCATCCATTGAGTATATTTTTTCGTCCAAATCCTATCTTAAATCCTCACTTCCCATTGAGTATTTTCCCATGATTTCCCCATAGACTTCACGCATTTCCCATGGAGATTCCCATCATTTCCCATCCATTTTGGACCCCCCGAGGTTATTCCGCCCATGGCATTGGCCGCCCCGTGGATGACCCAGAGGATCCATGGCCTTTGGTCCCGTGGCTCCGATCGTGGCTCCGAGTTCCGATCCAAAAATGGAGGATTCGGAGGTCGGTTTTTTGAACGGTGAAAGATGGTGAAAGTTACCATCTGGTTATGACTAAGATAGTTATGCTATTAATGGGGATTCATCCACTATGTCTATATATGGCAATGTTCAATAGCTATTTGTATGTTTACCAGAGGGTAATGTCAACCCTGGATTAATAAACCATCTGGTAAACTGTCACATACAATGTGAGGCCCCCGTTCGATAGCGTTCAGTTGGTGAACATAACT
>Ga0126342_10003767_pt1 | contig 25396 bp, 25 predicted proteins | sample Cyp1metagenome_FD_92528 | JGI IMG/M metagenome (GOLD analysis project Ga0126342, IMG submission 92528) | Coral microbial communities from Lord Howe Island, Old Settlement Bay, Australia - Cyphastrea 1 metagenome | ecosystem: Host-associated > Invertebrates > Cnidaria > Coral ... | reverse complement strand
CCATGGGAACAAAGTTCTGCGGCCCTCCCTCTGCATCGGAGCACTTAATTAATAGAGATGATAGTGGTCACATCATGTCACATCACAAGTCTTGCCAGGATCAGGCACCACAGTGCAATCGAAGTCGGCCGCGGTATAAGTCATAATGCCAGTCAGAGTGTTGCCCTCCTAGCGGGTGAAGCTACCATCGGTTGGGATGCTCAAGGTCCACATCCATATGGCGCAGCTGGGTGCAAGGCCAGAAAAGTCTGACATGTGGCAACTCTCGAGCCCAAGTTGTGAACAAACCATCCCACAACTATGTAGCAGCAGATGGGTTTGTCTGAAATAGGCTACCGCATGGTGAATATTTAATTGTGCAATTATTTCCCTCTTGAAATGACAACCTTAGGGCATCCAACCTATTTTTGGAAGACCAAAAGAACAACTTAATATAACAGAAACTTGAAGATTGAACAACTTCGGAAATCCTTAAATCACCTTTTTTATCCCCATGTGGAAAATTCTGAAATCTCCCATTTTTCCATGCCTGGCAGCGTGGCTTGCTCTGTGGTGGTCTTCGCTGCCACCACAATGTTGCAGCCCTGGCTCCACTGATTTCACCAAATCGCCAAGGCTCGTGGATATATAAAGTGGAACCGTGAACCGAACCGTTAACCGAACCGAAATCATCCAATCTTCACCACCAAAGTCAGGATTCCAGCTACACAGCCTAGGATTTCAATGGATTTCATCAATTCTCATCCACATGTCACCCAAATTTGCAGCCATTGAGGCCACCAATGTGGAATCTTCAGCTCGCTGCCTGCTTCGCCAGGGCAATGGCGCAGGCCTGTGCTGAGATAATTCCTAATTAATTAATATTGGGCACAGGTCGTATAATTTTATAATCAACAATTGATATATCAATTGATTCTATAATTAGGTATAATTAACATGAATCAATTGGGGATGAATATCAATCCAATCGATTGGTACATATTGGTACAGTATACAGTAATCCCTTAATCCTCAACCAACAGGGGTGTCTTGTAGCCACTACTCACCAGCTCATGCATGAACCCAGTTGTGTACACGACGTCACGGAGCATCACATAGCATCACACATGGCATCACATAGCCAAGAAAATGATGAAAATGAGTATGAAATAGTATGAGATAGTATGAGATAGTATGAGTGGACACTGCAGAAAGGCGGTGATGATGAGCTGAAGAAATGACGAGGATGAGGATTGTGAGGATTATGACGGATGATGCATGTGATCACAGCTAGATGGATCTGGACACGAAGGCCATCGACGATGAAAGTTGGACTGCTCCCACAGAACTTCATAGGTGTTTGTTTGATCAAACTCTCATTAATCTTCGCCCTTTGGGGAAACAGCATTGCTTTTTCTTGGGCGCTTCGGATTTGCGGCAGTTTTGAAGATCAGTTTCGCGGCAGCAGTAACTCTACAGCAGCATACAGTACTGACCTTAAAGAAAGGGGTAACGAGCCACATCTTGGTGCAAAAAAAGTCAACGCAGGGCAGTGACAAGAAGTAAGGACACAAACTTGTGTTCCTTCCAAGCACATTCTCGCACAACATTGACATGACATTGAAGTCTTCTTGTCTAGTTTTGCCATGTTAGAAAGTGGGCAACAAAGCATTCGATTGTCCGGAGCTTCATGAAGCTTGCAAGCTTAGCAGCAAAGCGCGCACTCTGCAGCTTAAGCATTGGGGAGAGAACAAGCATGGATCAAGGCTCAATGTACCACTGCCGTCAGTATTACAGGATGTACAGGATGTACAGGATGTGACTTTGCTCAAAAATAGATAAAAATAGGGGAAGACTCCTCAAATCATCCCACATCCAGTAGTTCATCTACCCTCTGGTAATTTAACGTAGCTATTGAAAATGGCCATTAATAGTTGATTTTCCCATTAAAAATGGTGATTTTCCATAGGTATGTTAAATTACCAGAGGGTAGTGCATCATCAATTTTCCCCCATTTTTGCATGGCATCATTGGGATCTCAGCCCTGCCTTGCCAATGCCACGAGTAGCTCCGGTGATGATGGCCACCTGACGTGGGGATGATATGGGATCGTCGACAAAAAATGGTTGGATGGAAAATACCCTCTGGTAAACATACAAAAAACTATGGAAAATCACCATTTTTTATGGGAAAACTCACTATTTCTATGGCCATTTTCAATAGCTATGTAACAAATTACCAGAGGGTAATTCAAAACCGGACAAAATCAAGCCACCATTCAATCTTTATTAGGTGATATTAGGGGTGTTTAAGGTGATGAGTTCTGATTTCTGGATGGTGACGTGACATTCAGAGCCATGGTCTGCCATGGTCTCAAATCCTGGCACGCGCATAGCTTGTATTACGCGGAGCTTACACTGGCTTACACGCAGAGTCTTGCTTCTGCCACACCGTTACAAGGAGCCCCTTTTTGAGAAATGTTAACACAAAGTTTTGAACGTGGTTCACATGATTTTAAAATATATATATACATATATATATATCTATATATATCTATATATATATATATGAATATCTTAATTCTATAATGCAATCTTCTTGGACAGATTTGGATCGTCTTTTAAGCAACCGCACGAAGCGTGCGAAGAACAGCTGCATCGCGTACGCACGGTGAAGACCTCCACCTTTCCACCTTTATCTCTTAACTGTTCAATGGGTTGGTTTGAAAGAATATCCACAGAAAACAATATTTTTGTCCCATCAATGAATCAACTATGGGGAAAATCTGGTAGAATATCCTCACAATCTCTCAAACCAATGAGTTGTTTGTCTCCTTAGCTAGAACTTGCCATCAAACTCTGCGGTCGAACACGGCCTTGCCACTCAGGTCTGCGGCTTTAAGCTTCGGGCCTGGCAACGAGGCGCGTGGCGAATGAAGAAGGGTTTCTTCTGTGCTTCTCAATGATCGTGGACCAACAATAAATGTGGATTTAACCACTCACAAAATTGGCAATTGGTATGTAATTATTGGTCTTTTTTGGTCACCATTTCACATTTGTTGAATCAACAAAGTTGTATGTTTGCTTGTCCAAAAAATGGGTGTCAAGCCCCTAATCATGATATTCCCCGTGCAACATGGCCGTAAAATGATGGTTTACCCCAGTTTCAGATACACCCGTAGTAACGATTAACATGGTTCATTCCACAATGTGACTCCAGGGGCTATGGAAGGATGAACTCAAGAAGCCTGGATTCAATTTCAGCATTGAAAGAGTGTGATCCAACATTATCCAACATGATCCAAGTATATCCCACTGATCCCCCAACAAATCTCCGCTTTCCAAACTTCAACCTTTGCGCCCTGTGCCATCTGGGCTTCCCTGGCTCAACGCCCCTGGACTTGCCATGGCTCAAGCCGCGGGAAAATGACAACTTGACAGCCGAAACTTCGGAATTCTGCAGCTGCCACCAAGCCATCGGCGTTCCATGACTTCGACAGCTGGTGACATTCAAAAAATGTATAGTGAATCCATGTGAATCCAAAATCCCAGAAACACGGAGTTGGTTCATCATGCTGATGGCACACCTCGTGTTTCTTTGCGCAAGAGTCTTGCAAGAGTTGGGTCACCGATTCTTCTAGCACAATGTCAAGTATAGTACATGTGCATGACCAGTCAAATCCCATCAAATCCCTATGTTGTCTGACGTCTGACACCACCAAATCCACCAAATCCACCTCCATCACCAATCGCTGCACGTTTTTTCTCCGGGGCTTCCATCAGGCCTGGGTGGTGGCTCACCTTCCGGCAGTAAAACCAATCGCAGTGCCAGCGGCACAGTCGTCCATCCGCCCTGGGAACACACCCAGGTGGAAAAACCCGCCGAAACTTTGCGTAATCTCACAGAACTCAACAGAATGATGCTCCTACTCCAAACAGGTAGATGTAGATGTTATTATGTAGATGTATGTAGATGTTATGTTGATCTCAGGAGTGGATTACATGTGCCAGTTGACCTGCACAACCAAAGTACCGGCTGCAACAACAGGGTTTGGACCAATTGGGCCTCCCAGCCTCAGGAGGCTGCAAATCCTCAACCTTTCTGAGCTGCGCCACGCAGTAGAAAGGTCTCACGCACTGTTGCGTCGGGTTCAGTTGCCATTCATAGGCTTGCGCCACGGCATTGGCCAAAGCAAAGGTCCGGGTCCAGGTATTTTTGGCCTTGCCCAGTAGCAGATTTTCAGCCGCCAAAGAGTCGCCACTGGGGAGCCAACGCAGCTCGGTGGCAATGGCTTTCGCCAAGGGGAGGAACTTCCTTGGAGGTTCAAATTCCCGTTGTTTTATATATTTTTATATCAAAGTCAACTGGTTGCTCAGCCCAAAAAAAGGTGGAAAATATAGAAAATGAACATGTGTCAGAATAACACGGACCAGCTTCGCGTTGCTTCTCTGCCCAACTTGGAAGATTTTCTTTGGCTCACGCATTGAAAGTGGCATGTCTTTCCTGGGATTTGATCGCAACATTTAAGTTTTCCGGGAAAGACGTTGTCAAACAGTTTTCAAAGTGACCCAGCTGTTGTAATGAAAACCTAAAAACGCGAAACAATTTGCTTTGTTTTGTACCCAGTTTCTGGAATTTCAGGTGAAAAGCAAACCTTCTGGTCTCGTTCTTCTCTATCCTGCCACTATGAGACAAACATTCCTCTTCTGCCACTATGCCACAATATCACACAAAGATCATCTTTGAGTAAAAGTCAGGGAATGTTGAGTAGATGAATAAAAGGATATAAAAGGAATCAAACAAAAAATCCATCGCACAAAATATTAGAAAACACACAAAAAAAATTAAAAAAAACACACCTGCCTGGTGCCACTGCCACCTTCTCCTCTGGACATCAATCCTTCCATCTCCACTTCTTCTGCCGTGGCCCCCCGCATCACAAAGGCCTGCGCCGGCGACGCGGCCGCCCGTAAAGCGATAGCGATGCCCTGACGGCCTGCGGCCCACAGATCCAGGTCCTGGAAATGTGAAAGAAATAGAATTGGTGGTATGGTGAATTTAACCCCTAAAAATCGGGTTTAATATGGTTTAATTATATTATATATATATATAAATATATGTAATAATTGATGGATATTAATGAACATGAACGGGCATGCAGTATGCAGTACAGTAACATCCCTGTCGGTTGTACACCTCCCTCGAAGGAATCACAGTTGTTCATTTCCCTCATGTTCTTTCTCGTTCACAACTCACTACTGTACACAATTTGTACAAGATTAGACGTTCACTTCCCAAGGCGTATCGTGGGACGGAGCTGTTCAAGCAAAGCAAGAAAGCCCTATTTTCAGACAAACCCATATATCGATATATGTCGTGGGGGTGGTACCATTTAAATTTAGCCCTGGAAGATGTCAAAGGGTTGTCCATTCAATAACTCAGTAGTTGACAGTTGACATTCAACGTAAGTCAAGATAATTGAACACTTAACATTGACCCATCGCTCGCAATCCGTTCAATTGGCAATTACTGTACACTGTAGCCATTTCCCTTCATGGGGTTGCTGAACCATGCCAAAAACACCCCTCCAGTGGGCCAGTGGATCCCAGTGGGTCGTCCTGGGAGATCAATAGCTTCTGCCGCAGCTCTGATTCCACCTGCTCCAAACTCCGCTGTCCATCCACCACCATCGAAGCCATCGAAGCCACGCCGCGCCGCCTGGGCGCTTCCGCAGCGCACACAGCGCATGGCGGCAAGCGCATCCGCAAGCGATGCATCATGCACCAAAGGATGTGGCAATGCAATGTGTAGCAATATGTCAAGATGTTGCGCTAAAATCACGAGATCTGTGGATCAAATTTGTGTGTTGATTGTTGAACCTGTTTGAACTGCTTGTAGTACTGTAGGGTTTCAAAAATATTCAAAAATAGCCTTGTCATTGAAATCGTTGGCCTGAGCCCAGCAGAAACATGGAACTGCCAATCCTTGGTATTTCTCCAACTCATGAACATCCCGTATGTCGCCTACGAGTATGTGTTTCGAGACGTCCAGCTGGCTCGCCGTGTCCCCAGCAGATTTCACGATTCCGCTGTTTCACTGGGCTGAATTGACTAATCATGACTCTTGTCAACGCCCTCGGTGCCTTTTCCCTCAAGATTGCATATCCAATTCAGTGTTACTTTGCACACTTTGGAAACCCGAACATGGATGAACTTGGCACATCGCAGCACAATGTTGCTCTCAATTTGAGGGGCTTGCAACTGACACCCGCTGCGCCTGTGGCTTGGCTGTTGGGTTTCTCCGATTTGGTTCTAAAGCACCAACTTCGAACTTCGAACCAAGCCACTGATTGTGTACCAATGTGCAGGAGGTGGAACCTAGCAGGACGCACTATGCTCACCTATTTTCGTTTTGTTTCCAACTTCTCCGTGCTCAGTGACAAAAACAAAATCATACAAACACCTTCTGCGTCTGTCACGGAAAGAAATGAAGCCGAGCCCGGCCGCCCAAAGGGCAGCTGTGCAAGCATGACAAGTCACACTCGGTAGTTTGTAACTTGCCACCTGGGGCAAATTTAGGGCCACGTCAAACATTGCAAGCCATGCGCATTGCGAGTCATTTCGCTCATTGCAAAAATTCTGCTGGCGGAAATGATTGTTTTCCAAAGCAGCAAGCTCTGACGGTTGCCGGCGTTTGGGTGGCACACCGAGTTGGGACTTCCAACACCATGCAGTTTCAGTTCCACCACCATCAAATGGCGTCCAGCAGAGTTAAGAAGCAGCAGCTTCACACTCACACACACACTTATATTATACGTACTTGAAACATCTTGAAACTGCCAAATACTCAAGATGTTACAAGGAAGACAATGTCGAAAGAATTCAGCAAATCAGTCTGAAAGGAGATTCGCGCCGAACACTTTCAATTTGGGTTTTGTCTGCGCGCAAACCGAGCACCTCCATGGGCAGGCTCCCTACAAAATCCTGCATGGAATTGTCTTTCACCCGTGGGAGAACTACAAGAAGTTTGGCATAGTTTGGCAAGTTCAGTAGTAATGCAGTGGACAACACATTCTCCTCTGAATTTTTAGATGTCGACAGTCGCTTCACCATAAAACTGGTCGCTGCAACGGACAGCTGAATGTGCTTCCTTTGCGAAGGTCTCCTCTACAAACGGCCTCTGAAAGTCTACCTCCGACCATCATTCTAACCCGCTTTGCTGAAATGAGGCCTTCTTTTGCCCAGCTGCACTAGATTCACCAGCAACGTCCAGATCCAAAGACTTCATAATATATATATGTTAAGGTTGAAAATTGAAATTGATAAACCGTGATATACCATGGCATTCAATCTGGAGGTACCCCGTTGACAAAGCACTGGGTCCCAAGGCCTAGCTTCCCCTCTTCGAGCCAAGAGTCGGGATCGGTGGTTGGATTCTGCTGCTGGGACTGCCCAAAAAACACATGGGGATGGGTGAAAAATTGTCAAAAGCCCTGGTGAAATCTGGTGATCAAAATATATCAAAATCAAATAGCCATTAGAAATTAGAAAAAGCTGTTGATCCAACAAAAAGCAAAGCGCCGCCCTGTTTATTTCCACATCGAAACCATCTGCCAGCTGCTTATTCCAGGGGCACTTCTTGCAGAAAGTCTTCTGGATCGATCACAATCTCAAACAACATCTCGTCAGGCATCCCACTCCCCAGCAATAAGCCGCGATAACCTTTGCTGTTCACTTTATCCTTGATCCTCTGTGGATACTCCTCTGACTTCTCTGGTTTTTCAATGCTGCGACATCCAGAGATGCTCTGGAAGGTCTCGTACACCGGGTTTCTTGTCTCATTTCCATTGCTTGTCGGCTTCAAATGCAAACCACATTTTTCAAAACTGCGGAAGTCAACTCGGACAACCACCTCGTTGCAGGGAAACCGATACAGAAACCTGCTGGTGTCAAGCCACCACTCATGGATCAAATTCAAACCCCTACCATTGTTCTCCATGATCTCAAAGTCTCTTAGGTCTAAACTGTCTGAAGCATCTAAACCCAGTCAAGATATGTCAAGATCACGGGGAACTGCTGAACTCTTTCCAAATCAACGGACTTTTGACCTCCGACCTCATCTCTCAAGTATGGCGCTGCAGGGGAAGCTTCCCGTAACTCCTCAGGAACAAGCTTTGCGGGAACTTTCCCGCGGGAAAAATTGAGAAACTTCCGAGGGAATTTTGAGAAAATTGGTTGATCCATTAGGAAATTTCCACGGAGATTCTTAGAAATTTGCAAAATACAGAAACCTCCCCTCCCCGTGCCCCAGGCCCCGTCCTTGTTCTTCTTTGCACCATCAATCACACACTGGGAGAAGCTGCTTGTGGCCTTTTTTTCAGCCGAGGCTTCCTTTGGCTCCAAATCGTGCATTTCTTTCCGCGATCCACAGTGGAAGGTCGCCTCAGGGGTGACAACAAAACATAAAATTCCCAGATGCGAATTCCAGATATTCCAATTTTGGGGGGACAAATCATTTTAATAAATCATGATAAAATCCAATGAACCATTAGTAAATCATGATAAATCCACTGAACCATGATGAACCATTAAAAAAAAAATAAAGAACTGCTAAATTTCATAATTCAATATTTCTAAAGTCGAGAATATTTGAAAAAAGAGGTATATTGTGTGGGTATGTGGCGCTAGTCCCAAAACAATTTAAAAGGCTGGCGGACGCATCCCAAGTTGCCATCCCTCTCCCAAATATTACCCTCTGGTAAACTAACATAGCTACTGAAAATGGCCATTTATAGCGAGTTTTCCCATTAAAAATGGTGATTTTCCATAGTTATGTTAGTTTACCAGAGGGTAGACACCACCAGAAATTTTCTGGACCCCACTGAGCCCAGGTATCGGTGTCTGGCCTCGAAGCCCATGAGATCCGATGCCCGGACGCTCTCACCGCCGCGGGCCGAGATGGTGCCGGCCAAGCTGCCCAGCATGGCGTTCTTCGTGGCCACCCAGTGTTCGTTTCCGGCTTGGAGCAGGGTATGGAAATCCACCTGGAAAAGCTGAGAATGTCAATGTCAGAAGTATTGCAGTACTTGACAGTACTTGAATATATTTGATAGTTAGTGAATGTTACTGCCAGTACTGATCATTATGGATATTAGATAAATGATATATAGGAGAGGCTATATACCTGCTGATATTGAGTGCATTTGATAGTGGAACATCACCACTTGAAAACGTATGATACAATAATTATCAATCATTAAGGATCAAAAAGGTACTATCACACAACTTGAAACGGCTCACGAACTTTGAAGAGATTGAGCTGAAAAAATCTGCTTGAAGTTCCAACCCACATCATTGTTTTGTAAAAATGGAAAAAGTGGAAAAGTGACGCATCTAAGCTCCATCAATGCCACCCAGGCTGATTTGAAACTGCTCATCTGCAGAATTCCCACTCCCATCAACTTCACAGTGAAGCTGGGTCCTCCAAAGATGCTTTTCTCAAACTTCTGGTGGGCCTTCCTGGCCATTTGCAGTGCATCATCGATGCCTTCGTATTTTAACTCAAATTCCATCTCTGGATCCATGGTTTTGCAGGCTGCAATAGAGGCAAAGCGATCGTATCGCTGCTTACCTTTGCAAATTTCTGGTGAGCCCCACTCTGTTGAATAGCGATGGAGAACTAATGACGGGACACTCATTTTTGGATGATAATCCCGCCCTTCCCTCAAGAAACACATGGTGTTTTTTTTTTAAGAAACAAACGGTGTTTTTTTATTTTTTTTGATGGGGGAAAAAATGCCTGTAACATCCTGTAACCTTCAACTCCAACCCACTTCCCACTTCCGGGCGACGCTTGGAATCTGCTCCCGTGCTTTCCAGCTCCCGTTGGAAGGATAAGCTGTGCAGCAGCTCGGCCGCCTCGATCTCCAGAAACGACCGCTCGCGCAGCTTGTCGTAGCGGTCCGAGGCCTTGCCAAACCAGGCATCCGTGGTGTCCTTCGGGGCATGGAAGGTGGAACCATGTGGAACCTATCCATGGCTATTCGATGATCAATGTCCAAAACATGGAGTCTCTTTCAGCTTCAGTGTTAGTGACGACTTGGGTTAAATTTGGGGTAGAAAAAATACACAAGCGTCCAAATCTCACAGTGGCCTTGTCCCAAAAACATTTAAAAAGAACAGAATTGCAGAGTTCATCATGCTTTTCCCAGATTTTCCCCATGAAAGTTGGCATAAATTGTCCATAAATTGGGCTATCTATGAGTAATCCATGTGGGTAATCCATGGGGCATCCTTTTCAGAAATGTTCGCCATGATCCCCACCTTGATCCAGGCTTCTGCGCCCTTGCGCCGATTGTACAACCAGTGACCAAACGCCTTGCCACCAGCCGAGTTGCTATGAGGCTCCTCAGCCATACCGGCCTGCCATGTGTCTGAAAATGGGGGTCTCCATGGGTCTCCTATTTCGAGGTCATGAGAATGGATCCAATTCCAGGGTGTACAGGGTGTACCATACTGTACCCTCCAATAAACATACAAAACGCTATGGAATGATCTATAAATGGTGGATGTTCCGTGGCTATAGCGGCTAATTCTAATTGCCAGAGGGTATCCAAAATGGGAAGACCAAAATTCCAATCAACAGTATACTCTGGCAGATAATTGCATCAATCCATCCAAAATCAAACATGTACCAAACTTATTCAAACGTTAAAGGGCCAGTTAAAGGGGAAACCAAAGTTCGGGTAAGAGTCTCGTGTCTTGCACCACTCCTTCATTGATATGAAATGGTAGATTCATCCTTGAAGATGTGTCTCAATGTTCATCATTATCAATTATGTATCATATGTATCCACGTTTAATGTACGAAAGGTCGATTTGGGTTAGTCTGAAAATGTGATACCCCATTCACCCATTCCATCCACAGCTTAATCGTCGTGTCTACACTAAAACTGATATTTTGGGGGTGTACGGGTATACCCAATTGTCAGACACCCAAAATTTTGCCCATATAGTATCTATATCTATCCCATGATATCCCATGATTTTGATCCCAGTCAAATGGTGGTGACTGGTTTTATTTATACCCCATGAAATGGCTTTTGGTTATTTCCTATTGCCGATTTTTTGTATCCTATCTTTGTGGAAAATCCAATTGTGTAATGTCTCATTATGGGCATCCCCGCTCATATACCCATGAATATGACTATTCTCCATTACAGTAATCCATGATATCTGATATCCCAGTGATATTCGCCTAATACAAATCCCATGTTTGTCAGAAAATCACATATATAATCATATATATATATATATACGCCTAATACATATCCATGTTTGTTTATATTAATTCCCATTGTCCATGAGATTCCCATAAAAATATCTCCTGTTTTATGGGTATCCCCATGAATCCCATCCTTGGGCCTTGTGCAGACCCTGCTGAACGAAGCGTTTGGTGCCACGCCCCGCACGGCCCATGGAATCCAGGACGGCATTGGTGGAGCTGGATGAATGGTGGACCTGCACCAGTTGATAGGTGGCTTACTGGCTTACCCCATTATTTATAGGGTGCCATCCAAGATGGTGCAGGATTTCTTCCATCCACAGTATGTGGATTGGTTAATGGTTAGTTGATATCCCATTCTATTGAAGTTAACATGTTAGTATAATGTTCATGCAATAACCATAACTACAGATCAATCTAGACTACATGATGGATAACACAGGATGTGGATTGATAGCACTTTTAGATGAAAGTTATGGATCATACATGGGCATAGATTTTCATCCCCTGGGTCTGTCTGAAAATCGTGCGCCCCTTTTTATCTGTTGATCATCATCATTCCAGTGAAGTCACAGTGAGCAACATGACTCTAACGTACAGTATCATGGGGATCTAATAGCTATACAATATGGCTATATGTGGGGATTATGCTGAATAAGTGTATCATATGTATGTGAATGGATTAATACTCACCAAATAAGTAATATCATGAAATAGTCACCTTATGGCGATATAATGTTGTTGATATAATGGGGATCATACATTATTGCTACATTATTCATTTTTGGGAAAACTGCTTATACATATACTATATATATTATAACTCATCTCTACTCATCTGTTCATCTATCTGTGAATTGAAGTTGCTATATTTGGCGGTCCTTCAGGTTCACAATTGTGTCTGGGAATTGGAGATGTGTGGATAGTATATAGGTGTCAAGCAAATATGCGGAGACATTTGGATATTTGCATACGGCAAAAGAAACCAGCAACTCAAACGGTGTATCTTCAATGTGGATCTGAAAATGGGGCATAGGCATACCCCCAAAATGTTTTTGTGGAGAAATGGTGATTAATGACCATCAAATTTGGTAGGTGTCCCCCCTTTAGTTTCAGACAAATCAATTGGTAGATAATCCAAAACCAATTTGTGGTCCAAATTGTCCAAATTGTCCAAATCCTGGTATTTCCTCGTCTTTCCTCGTAAAGAACACCATTCACACATATTAAAAATGACATCAAATCATGGTTAGAATATGTTAGAATCATATGGCATATTCCCATCATATCCCCGTCATATCACCATTTGCAGTGGTTCACCCAGTGGTTTTCTTCCCCGCCTGCGGGTCCTTGCACCAGCGCGGCGTCTCGGCCATCTCTTCGTGGGTGCACTGCAGGGAGATCGTGGCGAAGTTCCGCCAGAGGTGGAACTCCGAGTCCTGTCGACCTGGCGATCAACGGGTTTCAATGGGATTTTCAGTGGGTTTTTAAAGGGATGTTGATGAGATTTCATGGGTTTCAATGGATTTTAATGGGTTTTCAGGGCTTTTAACCAACCAATATGACATTCAATGGATTGAGTTAGTGGGAAAATCTACGGAAAATCATGATTTTTGCCATCACTGAAAAGGGTTTCCAATTCTGGGAAATGGGGAAATTGTGGGAAAATCATGAAACATCTGCGACTATCATGCACCAATTAGTAGAGAGAGAGAGAGAGAGTCTTGCTGCATTTGATCTGGGTGATCTGTATATATCTATAATATGTATAATTATATATATATATATATGTATATACAATAATTAGTTATATAGTTATATATTATATATACACATACGTATATACATGTGACGTGTATGTGCAGTCAGTGTAATGATATCAAAGTTAAATGACAAACTTGATGTCAGGTCATTTGTGATGTTATTCCCAAAAAAAAACACATAACAGTTCATGACATATGAACTTGAGATTATGAGGAAATGTGAGGTCCCGCTTAACTGCTAAGATAGCCAGAAAGCTAAGGTGATGTCCACCAGCTGAGATATGTAATCCAAGCCACTCTTGAAGTGCATCACTCTAACAGCTTGGAAGTCCTTCTGTGGCGAGTTCTCCGTCATGTCATACTGGGTCTTTTGTGGTGTGCGACCACGGTAGAACCAGCTGGCTCCCTTCATCTGCTCAGAATTCATGCGCAAGGGGCACCAGCCTTTCCTTCGAAAGGACGCAACAAATGAAATATCAGGCCAACATCGTCCCCAACCGTTGTCTTTTCAGAAACTAGCAGGTTTGGAGTATCAAATAATAATCACAAATACTCAACTACTTTTGTTGACCAAGGTTCTTTTTCTGCAAGACTTCGAGTTGCTGCTTTGCCGGCAGGAGCGGTCTAACTGGACAAATGAACTTCTCATCCTTGTAAGGCTCAGGCATATCTTGTTGCATGATCCCCAGGCTGCAGGCCTTGGTGTTTTCCAAGGGTCCATCCTCACACTCTTCTCCGGGCAACAGGTTCTCGTGGCCTGTCCACTTTGCATAGGCAATTTCTGCATAGTAGCGAGCAAGATCATCTTCAGTTCCCAGTGCCATGTCCAACTTCTCAACCTCTTCCGGTGTGGAGATGTTTTTCAAGGGACAAACCGCCCACTTCACCACAGTATTGCCTGGCAATGTGCAACGGTGAGACGAAAATTGGCCAAAAACATTCCAAGTATATACCAGTAATGACATTATACATTGCAAGTATACGATTCACAATACGTGTAGATTGCTATATACGCATATTATATATATAATAATAATAATTATTATTATTATTATTAATAATATAAAAAAAATAAGAAGAATAAGAAGAAAATATAATAAACATACTAATAATTGATGATAATAATAACAATAATATAATTACTTAATGCGCTCTTGGAATTCTTTTAGGTGGTTTTCCTCATATCTGCCGGCCAGCTGCCTAGCAACTGTCCAAGACGGGTGTAATGCCCGCGCAAGGCTGAGAAACTGCTGGAGATAGCCTGCCACATACCCCGCATCAGGCTGACGCCCAGAGAAGATGCTGCGAGTGCCTTGCCATCGAAGTCCGAGTTGGCTGAAATCTCCTCAGTCAGCAAGGCAGGAAGCGCATCAAAAAGGCGAGAGTTCATGCTCGCCATCAGCTCCATAATCTTCACCTGGGCATCCAGTGCCAAAGTCCAAGTCCTGCAGTATGACTACGACATTCTGTATGAATTAATAGTTCATAATAGGTCATAATAGGTCATAATAGGTCATAATAGGTCATACTCTCAGCTGTGAATAGTTAATAAAGTTTAATCATACTAAATGAATGATCATCATGAATGATACCTAACCATATCGTACCATATCTATCGCAGTTTACGGATCATCCCCCCATCAAGACTCCAAAAACGAAGCCCTCCTCGCCCCTGAAACATCTGAAACTCGTGAAGTCCATCCCGTGAAACATACACGTAATTACCTCCAAAAATTGATCATTAATCACCATGTTTCCCATTAGAATTGCCATTAAAAGTAGGGATAAGTAGGGTAAACCATTGAAATCCACCATTTTTCAGTAAAATTGCCATAACTTGGGGCCTCTCATCCCCTCCTTTGTGGGCCACATCTCCAATATCTCAGGCCCTTGCGCCTTCATATCCAGCTCCATGCTGGCCAGCTGGCAGGTTGGTGGACGCCAAAGCTTAACGATCCGGGCCAACATGCTCCCAGCTTGCTTCATGTCCCAAAATCCTCGTGGCGGCTGGCTGATCCCCGGTTAAAAAAAACCTAAGGATCTGAAATGGTTTTTAAAAAAAAATGAGATTTGGGTTAACCCCGCAAATATCCCAAATGGCAATTTGTGAATGGGGCAAATGGTGAGATGTAGTTGAGTTTGTTTGGGCTTTATGATCTTTATGACCCAAATTGAATTAGAGTATATTGAATTATATATATATATTGGTGGGAAATTGACGGTTGAAAGCAAAATCCTCAGATCTTTGTCTTTTGGCAAAGGGAAAATCAGTGGTTTCCTCTTGAGACCGTCACATCCTGGGACATCCTCGGGATGATCGATGTCCGAAAAAAGGAGGGAACAGCAGCTGCAACTTCCATGTTTCATGGGAAAAAACATGGCTTCCTGCCAATGTTCCCTTATATAAACCAATATAAACCAATATAAACCAATCCATTGATTGAAGAGGCTGCGAATGAGATTGATTCTCTCAGTCAAGTGAATGGTTACTGAGATCACCCCGTCCCCAGAAATCGAGGCATTGGCCATCAACAACACACCCGAAGCTGAGGGAAGCACCGTGGCATCCGATGGCATTCTGATCTGTCATAAGGTGCTGCCCACCTGGGACTGTCCAAAGGCACATTTGGGCATGTTAAGATCCGCTACAGTACAGTGTTCAGGTGAATAGGTGTCTTCAAGATCTGGGGTTATACCATGTTACACCACATTTTCAGACACGCCCATGTGTCAACTTGCGGTTATGTATCCTCGTTCATTTTCTTGCCGGTTCTTGTTGGCCAAACTCCCAGCAAAACCCATGGGCTCCAACATCAACACCGCACCTTCCCGGCGGTGTAGCTGTGAAGCCACACGCTTCCCGAAACACATGAGAATCTGCTCCTGTTGCAGCTCGCAAACTGGGATCACCTACTCACAATTGGGATATATGGCATGCAAATTTCAAGATGCAAGCTGCGAAGATGATAATTGGAACTGACATTACTATCCACCAGTGGAAATTGTGACTTGTCCATGTGCGGACTTTGTATCTCCTTTGAATATAATAATGGATAATGGATATATAATGATATATACTATATATAGATGGTTCAAAATGTTTGAAAGTGTAAGACCCACAGACCCACAACTGCTGGCCTGCTTGCTCTACAAAGCCATCCAAGTCAGACCAACTCATCAGACAAAGAAATGATATTCCAACAATTTCCAACATATTCCAAGATCTCAAATGAGCAATTCAATCCAACAAAGATATATAAGTATCGGTAGGAATATGTAGGAATCATAGTGAAAGAATCATCAGCCTGCTGCTTCCCCACATCTGGCCCATTCTGGCCCACCTTCTCTTTGGGAGCTACCTTGGCAGCATCCTCGTCAGGAGACATGAAACTGGTAAAAGGCATAGCACCTGCTGCTCGGTTGACGATTGACCAAACGTCAAGTGTGTTTGCTCGTTTGAAAATGAGGGGCAAACGCGGCAAATGGTATACGGAATAGCCATCAAATAGCCAAATGCCTACAAAGTTCCAGTAGATGCCCGCGTGGGCTGAAAGGGAAATAGCACATATCACTGCAGCTTTTTAGTGATGGTTTCTACTGGGGATGCCAGTTTACATCAAGCGAACTTGCAATCCAAAGTGCCCTTGTAGCCCTTGTGACATTGGGAGACTGGAATTTGACATCGCTCAGATACCATTGGTTGCTTCAAGTTCTGGGATGCCGCACGATGCCAGTCACGCAGCTTTGCCAACCACCACTTCACAGCTTGGCAGTTGGCGAAAAGTCCAGCCACGCTTGCCTGAAGGCGCAGGCGAAATCTGAGGTTTTTCCTCAAACTTTTCCCCAAAGCTTTTTACAACAACCAGCTGCGGATTCAAGGCGTAGATTTCAAGATGTTCAGCACTATCCACTTCGGCCGTACAATACAGGCTATCCTCGTTGCTAGCCGCTAGCCAAGGGGCTGAATGTATACTGACGCTCCAGCCAGTCTTATCAGTGCATGTCTTTGTCGCATTCCTGGGATCGCAGCTGGTTGATCTTCAAGACATCCACCCTTTCATCCACATCTAATCTAAAAGGAACTATATAGTTCAGATATGTTCAGATATGTTCAGATTGTGATTACTGTAATGATTTTGCGTGGGACTGCCTAGCTGCAGGTACCGGCAACACCCCCGGCGCTCAGCCCAACATCAAGGAAGTGTATCAGACCCAAAGCTCAATGAATACGTACTTGTTTCCCCATGATGATTTGACGATGCAGCAGATTCGCCAGTGCTAATCCTTCCGTTTGTCTGTCACCACATGTCACCACAACAATGCAACACGCAAACTGAGCCAAGAGTCACAACTGCTTCAAGGTCGAAAGCTTTTGCTTCCTTCAGACCTTCTTTGGTGGTGTACAGGGGGGATGTCATACCAAACTCCAAAAGGTGAGGAATGACATGGAATGAAGCACACCGGAGTGACGGGGACATTTGTGGACCCATTTTGAGCCGATGCAATCGCATAGAATCAAAGGGTTTTGTACTGTCGAGTGATGAGCAGTACCCTTAAGGAAGAGATTTTAAGCAATAGAAAATCTGAATAAAACAGCATAAAACAGCCCCCAATTCCTAAGTTAAAGCATCAAGTTCCATCGACAAGCGGGTCTGGATGATAATTTCCTTGGAACTTGCCAGTTGTTCGCCTGCCTGTGAGTTTTGCCAGTCTGTCTGAAACGGCTCCGTCCTTGCCAACACTGTGTGAGCAGCCAGAAACACCAAAGGACGAGTTCAGTCAACGGTCTACAAGCACTTTGGATACCCCAAAAACACATGAAAACAGCAGGTTCTAGTAGGTTCTAGTTTGCTTTTAATGCTTTTTGCACAACCCCGCTCCTTTTCAGCTGCATACCACTCTGCCAATGATTTCATCTGCTGCTCGAAGTTCTCGAAACTGGTTTCACCCAAGGCCACATGACTAAAGACCTGGAAATTCTCGCTGCATCTCAGTGGGATGAAACGTCCCGTGCTGTAGAGCTTCCCTGGTTCCATGTTGGGCAATTGCTCAGTGGAGATCTCATTCTGCAAAATCTGCAGAAACTCAGAATCGGGAGCACAACGTGTGCAAACATAGATGGAGAATATCTCCTTTGCCATGACGTCCTAAGGCACCACAAAAGCGTCAACTGGGGACAGCAAGTAAAGTAGGAGCAATCGCAACAACAAGAAATATTATGCATTTACGCAATGTTACAAGTCAAAATTACAACATATTACAACCTGAAATATTCCTACATTCCTAGCATGTCAATGCATATGCGTCATCATTCATCTAGAGTTCCAAATTTGAATTTGAGATATATCATATCAAATAGTGCACAACAAATAGCATCATACAATATTCACTCCGGACCCAGCAAGCCAACATCGCTAACATGGCGCATGGCTAAGCTTGGTATAGCTTGCTCATCTACGGTCATCTGAGTTTCGGACGATGGAATTGCTGGTGATTTCATTCACCATGCTCTGCATCAAACCCTTCCTGGAGCCCACAGTCTTCTCCTCATCCGCCACTGAGGCTTCATCGCCCACCGCCTGCGGCAAGCGGGAAGCTGCGCTTGATGAGGGAACAATTCCTGGAAGGTACGAGTTACGAGTATTATCTGCAAGACTCATTTCTGCTTTCATTGTGACGTATTTCCTGGTGTTTCTCAATCTATCCCACCATAAAAATCTTTCGGAATCAAAAAATATCCCACCAAACCTCCTCGTGGCTGCTGAGGTCGCAGTAGTTCTGCACCTGTCAAGTATCGAGGACCTGGGTGGATCTAGGGAAGTGTTTTCCACACAGCCCCCCAGCCAGGGTGGGTACCACGGTACCACGGTAGCATCCAAAACAGGGCCGATTCGCCGTGCGCGCGGGATGGCCAGGCTTGAGATCACTGGTTGCAATCACCTGGCCCTCGGGAGAAATGCTGGAAACAAATCTGATCTGGCGGCTTGGCGAGTCGCGTGATGCGTGAGTCACTTGGAAGGAGCACAATTGATATTCTATACATTTCTATACATATTATAGTATAATAAACCTCCAACCAAAAAAAATGCCATACACAGAAATCCCAATAGATGTTGTTCCAACCAGTCGCCTGCGGAGACCGCGGTGGAATCTGGTATTCGACGTGATGAGCTTTTTGACAAAAACCTTGGGTGCTGAAATCGGGTGGCGCCCAAAAATAAACCGCAAGATACTGCAAGGTGGGTCACAGAAGAGTGGATGCTGCCATTGACATCATTGACTGCCTTGGGATATGGCAGTGTGTCAAAACCTTGTACCCCTGTAGTTCACATCAAAATAGCTGGTAAATGGATGTTCATCCCATTAAAATGGTATTAATAGGTATTGATCCATACCCATATCTTGAGATGACAAGTGGATGGTCTAAGCCTAAGCTAACGACTTTGGTCCGGAGCTTTAGCATCAAACTTTGAGAACGAGAAGATGTGGCCGCATTTCCTGCTCTTGAACCTCGCCACGTGCAAGGTTAGTCTCGGGATCCTGTTTTTTTTTTTCGTGCGTGAGAACATCTCCAAACCATGATCAATTGATACGATGTATCACAATTGATGTTAATGGATGTTAATAATGGATGTTAATGGATGTATCACAATGGATATCAATTGTCTCACATGAGACAGGCAATGACAGGCATACGCAATAGCTGGAAAAACTTAAAAAAGCCTGGAATTGAGGCAAGGGCTTGCAGCAAATACCCTGGTTGGGTGAGTAGATCTCTTCCGTGTCCTGGGAGACATCTTTGACTCTGGGAGCAACAAGCCCTTCCACATGCTAGGCTGTGCATTCATGTATACTGTATGTATATATGGATTATATATATATATATATATATATTATACACGTTCATTCTCGAAATACCTTCACTTAGGTTTCTGTCACATTTGTTACTGAAATTACATGAAATTACCTTAGTGCACCATGACTATAACCTATAACAAACCCGGACTACCCTTTGATCTTCAATTTCCATCGACATTCTGGAAAGGCAACAGCTCATTTGCTCAGGTCCGAAGGGTGTTCACATCACAAAGTGCCTCCTTGCAGCAACAGGCCTCCCGAAGTGTGGCTCACTTTCGTGGGAAACATTGACCAAACAGAGGATCAGCTCACTTCAAAAAGTGTAGTGAGCCCGCCAGAGGAGAAGGACCCAAATGAGGTTTGGCGATGAAACACTGATCACTATAAATTAAGTTGCTTCTCCCTCAATAGCTGATTACTCTCCATTCCTGTTGACAGCATGCCCATCGGCACACCAATAAAACTGCGCCAAATGAGCTCCGGCATGATCCAATTTAAACAGCATCAGCAACCAGTAGGATCTGCTCAAATATGTAGTGCCAAACGACATCGTTGTATCCATTGCTGTGTTCAATGAAATGTTGAGACATCAAGGTTTCAAACCACCACCAAACCACTGCAAAACATCGCTGGAAATCAGGGGTTGGTAACTGTTCCATTTTGGGAATATTGGACATCACCTTATAGTAGCCATTATAGACCATATACCTAATGGTTGGGTGATGTTCAATGGGGACATTTAATGACCCATGGAAATCAACAATCATCCAAACTTTTTGCTGGCCTGGTCTGTATCCAGGATGTCTGTCTCCATAACATCAGCCTCGAAATCGGGGCCCTTTGGGCCCATGGAAATCGGGGCTCGGAGCATGCGGCAGCTTCTTGTCTTACTGTTTTTTGATGTTTTTTGATTGGTTGAATCTTCTGAAATAGCAAAATGAATCAAAATGATTCATGATGTACTAATGATGATTTTCAGGGAATCGAAAATCAACAAAAATCTCATCATGCTGCCCAGTTTTTGAAGATTTGTTATGTTTGGGTGATTTCTCCCCAGTTCTGGACCCAGGGGCCTGAGAGGTTCGCCTTGCTGCCAGCAAGACCACGTGAGTCGCGACAGTCAACAGCCAAAGCATCACCTCGTGACGTGAATTTGGGGCTATTTGGGGCTGCACTTGGCTGATTTCTACAGGGATCCATGCCAATCCATGCCTATAACGCCCCATAGGTTGGGATACAACCCCTTTGATTATGGCATACTATGGCCATATACATAGGGCCTATAGGGAATAGAGATAACCCTTCAGACCGCCTTGCGAAGTGGGAACTGATGTTCTTCAGCATGGGATTTGGGAGTTCCATGTTTTGAGACAACCCCAGTCACAATGGGAGGTCTTTCTGGTAGAACTAATCTATCAACCAAGTCATACCAAGTCCATGTTTGTTCTGAAAAGACTGTAGACATGTGGAGACTCTCCTGTCACAGCATTTCATACTATGGATATCCATGGATTCAAGCTGCCTCCCATGCAACTCCCTGAAGTTGCCTTGTGTACATTTGTGTACCCTGCCTGCATCGGATGGAATTTTCAAACAACGGCTCAACCACAGCCCGTGTAGAAGCTCCACAGCTTGATCCAAAGATGGTGAGTCGTGGCCATTTGACCTGACCTTTGAAAGGATGTGTTATGGTCGAAACATGGTATATGGGCAATGATGGCAATGGTCACTGTCACCAACTGGGAATCCTTATGATGGATATAGTGTTCCCATAGTTTCCCTATTGATGGATTCATGACCATCCCCCCAAACAGGGAAGTTTGCCCACGTTTTGAGCATACATGTGGATATTGTAGGGACAGTGGAGGAAGCGACTTGGGGGAACGACAATCGCCTACTCAAAGCCTTGCTTATTCTCATCAGTTTCAAGGTGCAACTGCAACTGCAGTCCAATTGAAGAACCGAAGGCTGAAGTTCAAGACGCATTATTGCATCTTGGGGTCACCCCTCCTTAAACCATATGCGGCTTTATTTGGAATAGCTGCCGGGGCGAGGGCCAGCAGTCTATGATGCGCCCAACAGCATGGAAGGGAAAGACATGATGTCACTACATGTCACCTTTGAGTTGTTCAATGCAAAGCGCCTATGTTTTGGCACTTTTTCGTGTGGGCTGATCGTAACCATTGCAATTGTTTAAGCCCCAAGACTTGAGATCCGCCATCCTTCAAGACTCCACCCGGTCAGAATCGATGCGGGGGGGCAGTCACCAACCCTCGAAAAACATCAAGCCGCTTAAGCCCTTTTCCTCTCAGTGCTGCAATCTTTGCTCCACTACCTCGGTCAAAGCACCGTTCATTGAAATGGAATGATACTGTCATCTCAAGATATGTACTGACCTGTACTAACATTGTACAAACCCATACCAAACCAGTATATGATATGGATTGATATGGTGTGGCCCTTTTCGGTTTCAAATGACCATGCTACATCATACTATCCTACTCCCAATGCGCTGCGAGAAGATCAAGAATGAGGCAGCGGCCCGTTTCTGTGGCGACGCCACAGGCGAGTCCTGCAATCACCGTTGCATCAAACTGGAAATCCTGAAGGTTATTTGGCTTTGAATTTGTGAAACAATGTTGAACCATGTGGACACAATTTGCTGCGGGTTCGGGTTTTCGGGGACCGGCTTATTGGTATTATGTCAACCCTGCTCCATGACATGACTACAGGTCATAGGGACATGGTTGCACTTTTTTCATGGACATCCAACAATTTTCCCTTTGGCCCAAGGCTTTGTGGGCTAGATACGTTTATTGGATGATTCTATTCCGGTGCCAGCGATTTTTTGGGCATGAGTGCTGGTCAACTCCTGAATTTGATGACTATGTATTGGTGAAGTCCATTTTGCTAGGTTTTCGAGTAGCTGTTCCCACATATTTCTCGATCAGGAATGTCTGACCTTGCCTGCTACTGTGCAGGTGAGCTGGTAGCTGGGAAGTTCGTTTTGGTGGGCCTCCCCTTTTGCAGCTCCCATCTAGATGCTACCCTGCAGACTTGCGCTGGGGTTAGGTTTTTGGGTATTAGTTAACTTCCTTTTGTATTTCCAAAAACAAATGGTACTACGTTGGAGACTTGAGGTGGGTTGGGGTTGGGGGGAGTGCTGACATTCTGTTCCACTTGCACACATAAATGATACTGCACTACTGAAAAAAAAAAGGACTTGCAAATATATTTCGTACTATGCAACTCAAATGTGCTTGTTCACTTGCACACAATTGCACACATACTTCATGCGACGCTACCAACAATTTCTTTTGAACTTGCACACATACTTTATGCTACGCTGCCAACAGTTTCTCTTGTACCGGCGCACATACTTCATGCTACGCTACCAACATTTCTTCCTGTACGTGCATATATACTTTATACTACGCTACCAACATTTTCTTGGTACCTGCGCACACACGCATTTTGCTATGCTGTACACTGTAAAAGCTTGTTCTGGTTCTTGCACATATAAATTTATACATCTGTGTACTATGCTATGCTACGCCAAAAAAAACAATAAATAAACTCAAAAGTCTCGCTCCCGTTGGGGCCGCCAAAGGAGAGGCCCACCTTGTTTTCAATCTTTATTGCAGTCATGGTTCGTAGCGGTTAGAAGTAAATCAGGTTGCAAATATTTGCAAATAGCCCTAGTGGCTTTGACCAATTCAATCAGGGTTGCTCCCAACACCCCCGGTACAGCCAAAATGACCACTTTCCCATCCTTGTGGCTATCCTCTACCTATGATGGATTGGAGCCAACCCTGTCGGGTTCCCAGACCGTGCACCTTGCAGAGGACAGCATGCAATAACCTCGGTCATACTCAAAAGAGGGTGCCACGCATGCGAGCCACATTTGCATTTATGTTGATATTCTTTTGTACCATCATACATGATGTTGATGTGAATATAACATAATATAACGGTATATACCTGGTGATATAATATGATACAATCAGATACTATAATATGATGTTAATGGAAATATAATGGGAATATATACAACAATCAGATTTGGGGGTTTGTATCAAAATTTTGGATACCCCCAAAATTGGGAATTTCTGAAAAAGGAAAAATTATGAGATGAAGTTTTGGGGTACCCAATTTTTAGACATACCCATTTCAGTCCAAAATCAAAATACGCCCTGCTGGGAACTGAGACAGAGTCTTGTCTAATATTGTGTGTTCCTGGCAACTGTTGACCGTGAGAGTCTGGCTGGTCTAGCGGCAAGGAGGCCAGTCGAGGACAAAGTACCGCCCTGCAATTGTGCGAGGAGTTTGGGGCTCTTGTCCTGTTTCCACTCCTGGTCTCTTCCATTCCCAATGTACGTTACATCACAAACGTGATCTTTCCCATCAGAACACCCCTGCCTTCGTTTCCATCATCAAGGAAATGAACTTAAATGAATGTTCTGCATGTACGATGCATGATGATGCATGATTATGTATGCAAACTCAGAGTCTGCTGATGTTTTGACGTTGTCCTTGATAGTGAAACCGAATGAAGTTAGGCCGCACATTAACGCAATGCTACGACCGATGCCATCGCATGCCATCGCCTACGCCTCTGTGCATCAGCTTCTTTGGCCAAATCGGGTCCCACTGGAAGACTCTCCTCCCGCGCATGGGAATTGGTGGATGTTTCGGTGAGGATTATGAGAGATTTGTGGCACGACCATACTGGACTTTGGTTGATCCCCCTGGGACTTGCAAAATCTCAATCCTGTTCTGAACTTTGGGAAGGATACAATCTTGTGGCACCAGAAAATTTGATTTGTTGACACAGCCTTTACCACGTTTGAAGGTCGTTTAGCGTATCGCTTCGCCATGCGCACCTCAGAGATCTTGCCTCTTCGAAGAGTCTGCCAAGTCAGCATTAACACCTTTGGTGTCGGAGGGACATTCGCGACACAGTTTTACTTGATCCGCGCACTACCCTTCAACTGGGAAGAAAGGAGTTCTATCTGAACTGAACTTACAGCTCAGCTCTCCGCTCTTTCTGGCGTCAAGGTCGGCTTAATGCATTGCTTCCACACTGCGAACTGAGTGGCAGACTACATGACATCCCCCTCCTCTCGAAGTTCAAGCAAAATCATTGAGGTAGGATTGGAATGCGTGGACACTCACAAAAAAGAAAGCAAAGAACGATGGTATGATGAATTCTTGTGGCTTTACATACCGGCTATTGGGGGATCGTGACCGTGATGCCAAATAGAGAATAGAAATCTACCCCACCTACAAGTACCAGTATGCTCAACAAGGACGATGATCTACCCCAATCAATATGGAGAAATACCTCTATCCCATCCCATAATACTGGTTGGTAAATGGCCATCCCCATTGTTATGGTTTAGAAATGTGTATATATATATACCCGAGGGGCCCCAGGTTCTCCGATGGAGAAGCGGTGGGGTTGGGTGGGGTGGGGTGGGGCATGGTAGCGTCATGTTACGTTGCTGCTACGT
>Ga0126342_10003766_pt1 | contig 25397 bp, 21 predicted proteins | sample Cyp1metagenome_FD_92528 | JGI IMG/M metagenome (GOLD analysis project Ga0126342, IMG submission 92528) | Coral microbial communities from Lord Howe Island, Old Settlement Bay, Australia - Cyphastrea 1 metagenome | ecosystem: Host-associated > Invertebrates > Cnidaria > Coral ... | reverse complement strand
GTGACGACCCAAAGCAAACCTGAGGATTGCAGGTGAAATGTGATTGACATTGGCAGTGCTGTGAAAAAGGAAAGCTGCGGAAGAGCGAGTAGTATCGAGTTTCATATAACACTTTGAGATGTAATTATATATATATATATGCATATGTATATATGTATATGAAAATGTCTATGTCTATGTCCATGTAATTATATGTATATTTATATGTATATTTATTTGCATATGCAAATGTAAATGTATATATTTATATTTATGTATGCGCACATGTGTATATACATAATGTACACATACACATAAACGTACATAAAGGACTCTAATTAATGAGATCAATGCCGATATGAGCGATTCCGAGCTATTTTTTTTGCACGAATTACTTTGATGTCACTTTCTGTCTTTGCTGTTGGTCAAATATCCTTCTTGCTTGGTTCTGTTGCAACGCTTTCTGGTTGCATCCATGTTGACGAATGCTATCCCCATGTCCCGACTGCTATAGCCTAACCGTAGTCCATGTTGACCGTTGACCCACATCAATCCGTTTTAAATGTTTTAACCATCTTAACCACTCTTAACCCACATCATTCCACCATTTTTCATTTTGAACTCCCCATTTCCGTTCCTAAGGACCTGGATGTGGTCACCCAGAGCTTGCGACTGACTTGGTCAGGGATGGAAGAGGCACTTTTTTTGGATGGGAGTGAGAACTGGCTGGATGAGTGGGTCACACCAAGAACAGTTGATAATTTTCATCTCTCCATTTGTTAATTTTGGGTGTAGTTATCCTTTTTTTTACCTAGTTTATCGGGATTATGAGCTAATCAATAAGTGGAACAACTTTTTCTTATCATGCAGTAGAATGAGATGGGCCAGGATGAAGGTATTATTCACGGCCCACTTGGATGTGTATCCCACTTCATAAGTCGTTTACAACCCATAATGACCCATATGTAAATGGATGTAAATGGGGATAGCATGGATATTCCATATTTTTAGTTTTTGGTGAATGCCCACTTATTCCTGGGATGCATCTCCTAAAGGGGCAGGCATCAGATGCCCGAGAACGCCACATGCTTCGATTTGACACCTCTTTCGTGGCAACGCAGGGGATCAAGAAATGACCAAGCTCCCCATCAGTTCCATCATGGCTTCAGGTGCTGTGTGAAGCCTGGTTCGTGGTATTTCACAGCTTCGACCGAAAAAACCTCCTGCGCAGATCGGCTTGGCATCGGCTTGGTAGTTTCCATTCGTATCATCCCCAGATATCCCAAAGGTTGGGGTTTTACCATCTCTTTAATTAGTTGAAATGATTCAGCCAATCGAATTAGGTGCATCATTGGATTGTTTTTAAGGGTTTTTTCTATGGTTTTTCTCATGAAAGTTGTTTGGGGTTCTTCAAGTACCCCACATGATGATTTACAGGACGTTCTCCAAGAAATGACTTACTTTTGATGTGGGGATTCTCACAATTTGCACCGCATGATGGCTACACAGATGGAGAACCAGACCTTAAAGCAAACTTATTTCGGAATTTTGCGACAATTCCCAGTATGTAAACGTGAAAGTTTTCTTCTTCGGAAACTATCCACAAATGAGGGACTAATTGTTTTGAGAAACTATTCTTCAGGAATATCAACTCCACCATCATTTGCTTTCAGAATGATATAAAAAAATAAAGAATACGTATTCTTAAAATATTAAAATATATTCTTCAGTCATCTTACATAAATCTTAGAATATCTTAAAATCATTTTAAATCCATGGATTTCCGAGTGAATTTCCATTTTTTCCGAAACATCAACTCCCTTTAGACCCAGTTCAAAAAAGATCGGCTGTTCCTCGACCAAGGCATTGAGATGCTGCCCGGCCGCCCTGAGCCTTTGGAGGAGAGCAGTGGCTTGCGGCCGCTTCGCTGCGTTTTTGGTGGATGGGAACACTAGGGGGTATGTAATTATATTATATAATATTATATATCATATCATTTAATGATGTGTATATATATATAAATGTATATATCATATGATGTGTGTATATATATATAACCTCTCTAAGTATCGCAAAAGAGGATTTTTTTCTTTCAGGTTAGCGAGTTTTTCTGTTTAAACAAGAATCACACAAATATATATATATATATAGCATTTTGGTGATTTTCAACATTTGCAAGGGTTTTTTGGAAAGGCACTCGCCTTTATGATTCGCCGGAGTTCAGTAGATGATCAGAGAATTTGATTGCACCCTCCATCAAACATGGCAAACCCGAAGGTCACAATTCTTGTTGGAGTATGTTAGAGTGATATAGAGTAAAATCATCTAATTATTAGATGTGTTGTTTTTCTTTTTTTTCAGCCAGGTAGATAAGGTATTAGCCCCATAATGGTGCCAAATCACAGAAGGGGAGTTCCTGTGGTACCCCCAAACTGCTGCGTAAGAGCCGTGGTGAATAAGACTGACTAAGCCTGCCTAGCAGGGTGCTTCCAAACTGCTGCCTGTCGAGCCCACTAGGCATCCAAATGTCTGAACCGAAGATATGTCGGATTTTGGCAAAGCGAGTAGGTGAGATTGCCGGTAGAGTAGATTAGGTTATTATATATCAGAGATTGGATGAGATAATGACCTAATTTTTTATATTAGTATATATGGTAATGACCTAATTTTCTATATCAGTAGATTAGGTCATAATATTTAGTAGTTAGGTATAGACTGGCCTCTGACCATCCAATACTTCGCTAGGGGATAATTTAGAGGCAACTCCTGCCGTCCAGGGTGTGCCGTCGCAGGTTGGAGGGCATTCCACCTGGCCATTTCTGGGTTTCGGTGTTGTCATACCACCGCTCTGCTGGTCTCTCAATGCCACTGGCCATGGGCCATTGATTCCTGGCTGCAAGGAGGCTGTTGGGCTTAGATTTGCATATGGATGGTAGCAATGGGGATACCCCAAGATGGATTGTTTATAGTTTATAATGGAAAATCAATCTATAAATGGAGGATTTAGGGGTACGACCATTTTCGGACACCTCCATATAATTAGGTAAGTGTCTGGGTTACAGCCCCCTGTTTTTCACTTGACTAAGATTACACAAGTGAACATGATCAGGGATTGCTTGCCTTATATGGACATACTCAACATATGTCCGCGATGCAATGCTTGATTCCACGTGATGCATGAACGTGTCAAACATTGTTCGCATCCTTGGAACGACAAGGTCTTTATCCTGGAAACATATAATATATATCATATAGCCTACATATACATATTATAGATATAGATATAGATATAGATATCAATATAGATATCATCACCTAGACATCACAATGTTGGCAACATGAATAACCACACAAAAAATGATAAATACACACAAGAATACACTGGGGAAGCAGTTTCATATAGTACTTTCTGCGGTTTTTAGCTTATGCACATGGATAAAGGGGTGGCAACCCACTCGCGTGCCTATATATAATAGAACTTACTCATTAGTCAGTGTAGGATATGGATGATGGATGCAGGTGCGAGGCCATTGCCAAAAGAGAGAGAGAGAGAGAGAGAGAGAGCGAGAGCGAGATGGAGAGATGATGCAGGACAGATGATCTCTGTAGTTATTGAATGTATTGATGTTTCCTCAGGGGTAGCCCTAAATCATCCAAGTCATTAGACAATTTTCGTATTGAAAGCCATGGTTTTGGGATGTTTTGGGGATCCCCCAAAAAGAACCCCCCATATGGACATGGATCAACGATCATCCTGGTGATCATCCAGATGCCGCAGGTGAAATTCCTGTGGACGGAGAGGAGCTGAAACGTCGATGCGCCGATTCCGGCGTGGATGCGCAAACCGAGACGATCTGGGAGGTGCTTCGTGGTAGATGGGGCATTTTCCGTGGTTTGACATGTTTGACATGATGTGCATATATCGGATGATTTAATGGATTATATATGATTATATGAATATTATGCCGTAAATCTTTCGCCAATCCCCAAAATGGGCAGATGATGGCAGAGATATCCTTCTCTTTGCAAAGTGGTTGCTGTAATTACAGTACTGCTTGCTTGGTTGAAAGTAGGCGCCCTTTGCTTTCAAGAAAGCAGCTGTTACTTTTTTTTTTTGAGAACATTTCAGGAACCTAAATTGAGGTATCTACCATATGTAGGGTCTATGTCAGGGGATATGCCCCAAGAATATGGCTTTATATAGTACGGTACCTCCATTTTGGGTTCGTGAACATTTCATTGATTCATTTCTCTTTTGGTCAGTTCATTGAGATGTTCACCAGGGGGCGCCATGATTTGACATCCTTGAGGGCATCAAGGTTACCTTCATTCCCTTTATACTCAAAGTTGGTGAGCCATGCCGCAGGATTAGAAACTACTGCATCACTCAAGCATTACACAAAACGTTGTACAAACCCAACAAATCCGATTGATTCACTTTACCCCTGGTTTGGGCATCGCTACTGTAGTAAAATAAAGATATATAAGTCGTTTGACTTTGGTCATAGAGTCTCAGTCGGTTAACGTAGGGCGGGTCCCCGGCGATGGTGCCAGGTGAAAGACGTAGGTACCGATCCGTTGCACATCGTGCGGGCGATGGCAGATGCGGAAGTGCAAAACGTGGCGGCTTCGGTGGATGCAGTGACCTGATGGCATCCCATGGCACGATGATCCCCACTGGTCCTGCTCAGAAACACCCCGGAAACAACATGAAACAACGATAAGTACCCTGCGGTTTCATCAAACATGGCTGAGAAATCCCCAAACGGAGGTTTTTATTTGAAAACTTTTTTTTTTTAAAGATGGGATTTTCCGGCAAGCCGTGTTTAATTATCGGAAGTAAACCGTGGGTTGGTAGGTGAATGCCCAAGATTTTTTCAAGATATTTGATGGCCAGCATCCCAAAGTCTTAACCAACTTCATCGTCCATCCATGATACATTTCAGCTGTCTTCAGCCATGAATTTCATGGTAATTATCATTTTCCACCACTCGTAGGCGACTGGACAGACCTAACATTTCCTGGAACATCCTGAAATATCGGAAAATATCTTAACATATCTTAAAATCACCTTACCATATCCTAAACTATCCTAGAATATTCTAAACTATGCTACAGTATTCTACAATAACATCTCCTAAACCATTCTAACGTAGTCATAAATATTTTAAAACGAGCTCAGCATATCCTCTCCCTGCAGGTGGCCCAATGGCCTGCCGTACCAGTGGAGCGTGTGGACGCCAGTACGATGCCCTGCCAGAGCACCAGCAGCGAGACACGGCACTGTGCCACCGCTAGCGCTGTGGGCTGCTTCGACCTGCCGGTGGTCCTGAAGTTGGAGGCTGGGTGTAAATCTATGGCTTTCCCGTTCGGAAATGATCGAAAAATGCTGGATTTTGTAAAGTAGCAGTGTTTACTGGAGACTACTTTCGGCATCATCTTCTTCGGATGTTTTTCTCTGATATATACACACACACATATATATACGTGTGTGTGCATGTGAAAATATATATAATACATTTAATAACATATTCTTGGAATTAACCCCCAGCCAACACGATCCAAAAAGATGACTTCATCTCGAAAGCCTAGATCTTCCCCCTGCCAAAAGAGGATCACTCCGAGCCCTCGGCGCCTGAGAGCGCGCGCGGCTTGTGGCTCAACTGGGACCCCCACGGCTTGCAGGCCCAGGGGCCAGCTGGAACCGGTCATTTTTTTGGGATCAATCCCTTTAAATTGCTCAATGAACGATCCACTTGGTAAATCATCTAATCTTTTGGGGGGGTCAATGATTTTCATTGCTCGGTGACCCACCATTGGGGGGGGACTTGAAGCTGTTCAATGTATCTTACAGCGTTTGGATTAAGCCATTGATATAGCTAGGCATAGCTAGGCATTTTCGGGTGGGCACATTTGATTCAGATCGGGTTTAGTTCATATCACGGCTCAAGGAACGAAGCAAATTTGAGCAGCTTCGAGCTGAGATCACTTCGCTGAAACCCAACCTTGGAGCTCAAAAATTAGGACCCAAAGAATTCAGTTTCCTTCAAGAGCTGGACAGTTTGAAGTTTAAGGCTGTCGGAAAACCCTTGATGAATTGCATTGGGGTTAGTATGTGGACTGCAATTTTCGGTGGTTTGTTGATCCTGAGGATTTTTCATCCATGACTGACTAGGATCCCTCGATCAGAAGCTGGCACCTCGATTGGTGGCCCGCGCGCGGCATGTGTCGGGTGCAGGAGGGGCAGCCAGCTGGTCCAGCTGGTCAGCTCTACCATTGCTTGTTTACTTGTTGAATCTTGTTGATATAGATATATTGGATGCATTTAGCCCTCGCTACAATGAGGATTCTTGAATTCTTGACTGTATCCTTCAATCTTCCTGACTTTGGATACTTTGGTGGCTGCCACTTTTTGCAACGATCAATGAACCCGGTTGATCCCTCGGGTCCATCGGGGGTGACTTCAGGACTGGTGGACGGTGCCATGGGCGTCAGCCGGGCGTCCTTCCAACTCGAGGCTGGGGTTTAGCAGAATGGCTGGAAAATTCATCGTGGATTTTCTTGACGATTATGATTTTACATGATTTTACAAGGTCATGATTCATGATGACATGATGGTCATGTTTGGAGGGCGTGTCTTGCTTGAAGGGCTCCATGACTTTCCATGACTTGCTTGAAGGGCTCCAGGGTGTCTTCTAATGGAAGTTCCATGACTTGCTTGCTACCCTCCAGCCTAAGCTGCTTCCTAAGGTGGGGCGATACGAGCTGCTCTTGAGCTGTGACTTGGACTGCGCAGTCAGGAGGGCTGACTTGGTGTGTTGTCATCGGACTGAGAGGAACCGGAACATATCGAGCAAAAACCACAGAGATATATAACTTGCCACCTAATATCATAATATACGCATATAAATAAGCAAGATAGCTAGACAATGCTAGACCGATAGAATAAGTCCCCGCCTAATGTCAAATACACCCCATGTGGGCCTCCACATGGATGATCCAATACCAAACCATCTGCGGGCGCTGATCCCGTCCGAGGTGAACTGGGACTTGGCCAAGCAGAAGTGCGAGCGTGTCCACACCAGCGCTGCCAGCAGAGATTTTGGTCGCATCACTTGGAGGTGCCAGTGGTGCCAGCGGTGCGAAGTTAAGCCTCACATAGCCTGACATTTCACTTGGAGATACTTGGAGTTGGGGTACACCCTATCTATCCCGGTGGTTAAGGAGCTAAGGAGCCATGGGAATCCACATTTCATGGAGGGCCAGTTGGAGCTACGATTCGGATTCAGTTGGAGCTAGAATTCAGACTTTCCCAACCACAGCTATTGGTTTACCCTCACCTGACACGGGAAATGCTTTTCTTTTGTTGTTGAAAACTATCTATAAGATCTATAAGCAGATACCAGGAATTTGCCATTTGATAAACAAACCTGGCTACTGGGTAGCTGGGAAATCGTGTTTTGAGTTTGATTCTTTTTTGATATGAGATGTAGAGTCTTGTAGAGGAAGCTCCTCTCTCATTGCGACTTTCCAGCATACTAGTTTGTGCCACAGGGCAAACCATGTTATAGCAGCTGCTACTTCCAGCTCGCACTTAAAATGCTGTGCGATTCATATTGATTTCCAGATTTTCCCCGTCGAATAATCAACAAACAATTCCATGTTCTATGCTTGATATCCACTAAAACTGGTCTAAGTGGATACATAACCATTATACTTATAGGGCTTATATCCCAACTTTTGGGGGTTTAAATTCCCACGGTTATACCAATTTGTAACCTCAACTGTGCCCCCCTTTGTGCCCCTCAGCTCAGCCACATGACTCTTCCACAAGGCGCATCTCAGTAGATGTCCTTGGCAGCCACGGCCATGTCCAAGGGCATCTAAGGGATGCCAATGGATGGGCTGCAGTGACGAACTGGAAAGCCATGAGTTGGCCTTGTGGCTGCACTTTCCTGAGGTTTTTTTCGTTGTTGGTCAGTCTTTTGTTGCTTTCAAAGTAATGTTAGTAAAGCAATAGTAAACAATCCCACCATTTACAACAAATGCGTGGTGTAAACCATCAAATTATGGGTGGTTTGGTTTCTTACAGTATTGCTTTACTAACATTATATATATATGTGGTGATGATATCACATGTTTCACTCGACTTTCAGATCTTTCATATCTTTGGGATGCCGGATGGACCCGTATTACTGGCCGTCTCAGGAATGTGTTGGGATGGAGGTCGAATGCAAGAACCAACACTTGGGATGTAAATGGGCCACTTGGATCCACTTGGCATGTGTGGATGGTAGGGCCTGGTAGGGATGGCGATTTCCAACGGCACCTGTTTGGACCGACAATTGAGAGGTGATTTTGAGCATCTGAAAAGCCGAGACGAGACTATTCGACACATTTTTTCATCTCAAGTATACGCTAAAAAAGTCTGAAATGAATGAACCGACAAAATTGTTTTGCATATTGCAAGAGAAATGTGTTGCCAGCTGGCAGCTGTGAGGGGTCAAGGCATGGACCCATTGTGCTCCACATGGCCATGTTAGTTGCGAGGTACCGTACCCCTTGGAATCTCGCTGCCGAATCAACGCTGAACATGAGGATTTTCATGGGATTTTCCATTGCCACTGGTTCTTGGATGTTATTATTGCCAATTGTCAACGAATCACCAATTTTGTTGCTCTGATGCCTAACACTGGATCGTCCCTACCAGATCCTACCAGTAGCCGTTGGTCACTTGAAATCCAGCCACTCCTGGCAGGTAGGTCCTGCATCGCTTGAAGCCGCTCATTTGCAGGAGTTCCTTGCCTAAAAGGAGGGCTGACTTTTCATGGTGCCTACCTAGCCAAGGCAAAAATCTCAAATTCTTATCTTGCGGGAGTTCATTACCTGGTGAAAGATGAGCCTTCAGGGTTATTCAATGACCAACATGAGTCCAAAATCGGTGGCTCACACCAATGAGGGTCTCTCCAAGATGTCGTGCTTGGGAAGGCCAAGTTTTCTCAGGTTTTCGCTCAAGTTGCTGAACGATCATGTTGTTTTCCTGCATTTTTCCAGATTCTTTTGATCCAAACTTGGACATTGACTCTAAGTTTGGCCAAAATTGTCGGTGGACAGATGCTCTTTCTATAAAATATGTAAATTTCAATCTCTGCTCACTAACATGGGAATAGCTTTGAAAATCCCACATTCTATCTCTTCAGGAGTATTTTACCTTTTTGTTGGTTAAGTCCCCATTTTCCAATTCAGCAACGGAGGGTTTTAGTATCTTCATGTCTGTAAACTTCATACCCATTGTCAGGCCCATTGTTGATATCAGAAGCACTTTCACTCATTCTCTGACAGTCATATAGACAAACACCAATATACATACACATACACACAGATAGATGGATGGATGGACGGACGGAGGGACGGATGGATGGATGGATGGATGGATGGATGGATGGATATATCCTGATCCTCATAGATCCTGATAGATTCTGATAGATTCTGATAGATTCTGATAGATTCTGATAGATTCTGATAGATTCTGATAGATTCTGATAGATTCTGATAGATTCTGATAGATTCTGATCGATTCTGATCGATTCTGATCGATTCTGATCGATTCTGATAGATTCTGATAGATTCTGATAGATTCTGATGGATGGATGGATGGATGGATGGATGGATGGATGGATGGATGGATCGATGGATGGATGGATGGATGGATGGATGGATGGATGGATAGATAGATAGATAGATAGATAGCAGCACTGGAGCCTAGGTGCCCGGCTGAAGGGCTACTGGAGGTGGTGCAGCCCTTAGAGAAGCTGCTCAGCGAGGCGCGCCTAGCGCTGGGAAGAAAGATGGTGTTTACCAGCTAAAAGGAACTTTCAGGACATATTGAGACAAAATGATCTAGACGGATAGAATATGAATGATACATAAATGATAACACACATAATAATAAAAATGATATATTACATGATATGCATCATACAACTTATACAAATGTGTACATGATTGTTTTATGATATGAGAGATATGTTGAGCCCTGGTGCCCTGTACAAATCCTTTGAACATGGGTAGAAACATTTGCTGAAACTGAGTTTGCAATTGATCCCTCCTGCCACGATGGGCCCTGCAAGGATTACAACCAGATATTCTGATTTGCTTAATGCTATAACATACGGTATCTCATACATTCTTATATATAACACACACTGCACATCTATCTACAGTAATGTATGTGTACCTTGTATATCTCAAATGCAATCATATGCCTACACATGTGTATACAGTGTCTCTATAACACACTTTAACATATATGCATAAGATATCATGAGATATATGTAGCAACTGCCCAGGTTTCTAATCCTCACTGCGACTTACCTGGGCTTTGACAAGCCAACTTTGCCAGGCTTGTCCGGACTTTCGCAATCCAGAGACGGCGCGCTTGGTCCAGCAATGTCTGCAGTACAGACGCTACGTGCGGCCCTGCGGGCAGTGGAAGGAATGGAAGAAGCTTGCTGAAATTGTTGGAGATGGGGATGGCTTGGGTGAACTCCCTAGAGGCTGGGATTTAGATGTCACCATTTGGAATTCACCAGGAAATAGAGGATATGATAGACATGGGTTTGTCTTTGAATTGGATATGCCAGAATTTGTGGCAACTTTAAGCGTTAAAGTTTGACCGGGACACCTGATAATTTTGTTTTGGTTAATGACCATATATCACTTATTTTCACAGAAACCGATGTGTTGGAGATGGTTCGATTATGGCAAAATAGGGACACCCTGGGGTCAAGACTCAGCATCACAGTCGCCAGTGGATCTATATGGATCTATATGGGGTTTCCTAAATCATAGGGGTACCCGAAAGCACCCAAGTCCTTAGACCATTTTAGTATTGAAACCCATGGTTTTGAGGTACCCCCCTCCATTTTAGGACACTCATATATAGATAAAATTTCCGCAGTGTGAGTCTCAATCCTGATCAGAGCACCGTTGTGAAAGTAAGTTTCCTGTCAGATAGAATGGTCTCACTTTTTGGGTGTCGGAACCAATGTTGGATATTCACCATCAATAACGATATATAATGATAAATGTATTTTTGATTTTTTGATGAATAATTTGGAAGCGCTGACAATCATGGAATAGCTCAAGGAATCTCAAGGACACGTAGATGTATGATGATGTATGTTGCCACACGGAATGATGTAAAGGACACGTAGATGTATGTTGCCACACGGAATGATGTATATAAACGCATGTGTAGATGCATACATGCACTCATGCACGCATTCATACATTCATATGTGCATACATTCATACATACGTACGTACATTCAGACATTATTTGTCAATTCATACATTCATACATGCATAGATAGGATAGATGGATGTATGGATCGATATTTAGATAGATCGATTCGATTCGATTCGATTCGATTCTATATTTTAGATTAGATTATATAGATTAGACAGATAGGTATATCCGCTGACCAAGTGTCAACGAATGCAAAATGCGCACCAACAGCAACTGAGGAGCTCCGGCCGGTGTTGTGAATGCAGCAAGATCATCGATCGGAAAGAGAAGGGCCTCGTGACACGCGAAAGATTCGTGTTTCTTTGTAAATGTGTCAGTGGAATTGCCAGTCTCTAATGGGATTATAGGGGAATTTCATCTATAAATGTATAAACGTGGGAAGCTTGGGACCATATAGGAAAATCATCTTGTAACCCCTTCACATTGTAGTTCCTCCATAATTGATGGATGTTTCATGATTTTCCATCGTCATGTTTGATTACCGGAGGGTATATATAGTCCCGTGGCAAGCCAAGTCAGTTTCAGGGCAGCCACATCATTGGATGCCTCAGTTGATGTCCCGAAGTCCAAGTCATCCTTGCTGGGTGTCAAAAGTTAAATGTACATCTCAATCCACAGTGGAACACCATACTGTAGGATGATCATTCCTAGGCACGGTTCGTGCAAGGGTAGGGTTGTGCGCTTGAAAATCCTGGCTCTGAGGTCTCCAATGTGAGACCCCGAGCTCACGACTTTGCTGGCAGCTTGGCGAACTGGTGAAGCCATTGGGCCGAGTCTTGATCCATTGAACAACTTGGGGATACTTGGGGCCAGGTAAAGGAAACAGATTTTGAGGCACCGGTGAGAATAGATGAATAAGTGCAGCATTTCATTTCGCATTGGAGATTGTAAATTGTTTTTTGGGTGTATGTGGGGTGCCTACATAGGGATGGACGGTGTTTCAAACTGTCTCTCATGTCTTGTCCCCAGTTTTGAATGGGTATAAAGTTTAAAGTAGGTTTGCTTTTCTTTGAATTACTATTCCACGGTACAAGGTGGTGCCCCCAGCAGTTATAAATTGGTTATAATCCCATGAACTATAGATATATCACCTATAAACCGTAGTTATTGGAGTTATAGACCAACTTGTATCTCAGGTCAGCCGTGGTTTCTTCATTGGTTGGGGCGGTTTTTGCCCTAAGCTCGTGCCTTTGTATCGCCCAAGGTCGTGCATGCCCAGTCGCATGGATTCTGGGCAGCAGGGGGGCGTCCTGAAGGGCGACAGTTTCATGGCTTCCTTATTTCAAAGTTACGGATGCAGATTCAGGGAGTGACTGCTCCAAGTCGGCAATCAGATGCGTTTTAACATGTTTTGAGTTTTAACTTCAAAGATGAGTAGAGAAATGGCCACACAAGGTCAAACAGGTCATCGTCAATCAAGTTGATACATGAATGGACAGACAAATCATATCCCAAAATGCACCGGCCAGCTCTTCCAGGATTGGCAGCGCCTCAAGGATGAAGGTAAAATTGTGAAACCCAGCCAAGATTGACCGGCGGAAATGGATGGCAACGGGCGCCCTGGAAGAAATGTGTTGGGGACAACGTCTACAAGAATGGGTTGTTCAATTAAGAGAAGTGGATGAAATGATGAGAAAATACCAAAAGATAGCTTGGGTCAGATTCCAGTGGGACACCTGCACTGGAACAGTCATATATTTTGATGGCATATTTTAAGTGCTACAACTTTAAGTGTAACTAGTGAGGGGCTGTGGGTTATTATCAACAGTTTTGATGGGGGTTGCCATTCTTACTTGTATTCCTTTGACATACTTGATTTGGATTGACATGGCATCATTCATGGACCATGCTGTACATCATGGCAGTTGGGTTCAACTGACCTTCATGATGTCGCAGGCGTGGCTATGGGTCATGGCCCCAAAGTGACCGATAAAAAATACAGTAGGTGACTCAAGGCCTCCAAAGAGAATCCATAACCGCCTCCGATTGGCCAAGCTGGCAATGGCCAGTCAAAGGTGCCAGCTGGTGAAAAAAGATGCATGGGGCATGTCCATCGATGAGTCAGGCTTCTCTCAGAGCAGGTTTCTGCTTACTGAAGTTACTGACGTCACTGAAGTTACTGAAGTTGATGAGCCTTTTGGTTGTTTCAATGCAGGAATGGAACATGCAGGAACATGCAGGAATTGCGTATGGCGACTTTCTGATTGAACCACTTGATTTAGTTGGTTGTCCATTGCGGTTCGCAAGTTTCCATCCTGATTTTTTGAGTCTTCCTGAAGCCAGATTTACCAAGCGGACAAAGGCCGAGAAAATGGTTGCCTTGTTCAGAAAACTGAATGCGAAGTAGTTTGCAGCTACCACAGCTCTGAAAAGATGCAGGGCTGACATCGGGTAGTTTGAAGAAAAAGGGCCTCGGGATGTGTGCAGGACTGGGACAGGTTTGGGCAGGCACGGGCAGAATATGCTTGTGGCGTGTTGCCACCGGAGAACGCGCAGCAATTCATGTATCAATATCTAATTATGCAGAATAATGATGAATACTGTGCATGTATCAATGTATGTCTCTATAGATATCTATAGATATAATGGGTCCATGGTGCATCTAATGCACCAGACCAGTGATGGTCCCCGAGGCGGATATTTGGTGGGGTCTGTGTGACTTGGCCTCAAAATTTGATGATCCCACTGGAGAAACCCTCCATAGAAACTATAGAAACACTAAGATCCGAAGTGGCAAGTGAAGGTAAATGATGGTAAATGCATGGTAAATGCTGGGCAAACCAAAGAAATGGCGCAAATCGGAACAGAATTCCGGAAGCAGATTGGTGGGATTTGGATGGATTTGGTGGGTCTTTTCCACTTCCAACTTCCACAAGAAAAGACCCAATCCTCCACCCTTTCACTAAGGCGAGCCGCGACCTCAAGAATATGGCTTCCAGGGTGCCAAAGAGCTTTGTGACCTGCTTAAATCCTTAGATCTCGAACTGCAGGTGGGGCCAAGCGGCAAAGAATTTTGACGCGAGATCTGGTGGGCGTGAAATGATGTGAATGACTCGGTTTTTATGCGATAGACAAACTTAGTACCGCAAAGGACGCTTTACGTACAGAGCCGCACCAAAATGGTGATTTATAGTGGATTTTCCCATGAAAAATGGTGATTTTCCATAGCTATGTTAGTTTACCAGAGGCTAATTTCTCTCGTTGGGACTTTCAGTCGTCGCAGGCAGTGATGTCCTTTCACCAGTGTGGTGGCAACGTTGGAGATACCGTGAACTTCCCCTTGCCGGTGCTCCAGAAGTTGGGGCTGTGGAATCTGGGTATGTTTGACAATGGGGTACCCCGAAATTCCAATGGAACATCATCATTTTCTCTATTAGATGGGGATATCATGGGATATCATATTACATCATTTTTATATGGGGATAAAATGTGGGGATTAACTATCAACAACAGGGATATCTTCCCCATGAGTTGACGATTATCCGATTATCTAGGTTTTTCGCTTCCTTCCCTCTGCCCAACCTGGCTTGACTGCTGTTGTGCTCTTCATCCTTGCTCTATCAGAAAATTTCATCCTGACTCCTGACCTGAAAGGCATGGTGTTTGGAAGTGGCCAAGAGCAAAGGCCTTCTGTACAAAAGCAGCTTGGCCAATTGTGGCGATGGGGTTCCCCAAACCCAAGCTGCTTTCATTTGCAACAACATCCAACAACTAAGACGTTTCTTGGGGGTTCAAGCTTGTACCCAATTCATCCCAATTCTAATTCTATACATTGTGAATTATGAGTTTCTCTTAAAGAAGCCAAGAGAAGATAAGGGATGGATTTCGGAGGCGGACCTCACCCTGCAGTCGTCGTCATCATCACTATCACCGTCATGATGTCATGATCACTTACTAACACTCTGATTTTTGGACAAATTTGTGTGATAGCCTGTTGATGCCTGTTGCTTCATGTTGCTGCATTCCTTTGCTGGATCCCAAGTGGGCACAGCGGTTTTGCACCCAACCAACATGAGCCCCCAAGAGACGATGGAAGGCATTCTACCTGGATCCGTGCCATTCCATGCTGCCACAACTGGTGAAGTGTGACTGAAAACTCATGGGTATCACAAACTTTGTCGTAATTTCTAGCGTCACTGCATGTCAGACTACATCATCAGATGATTATATGTATACATACGCACACATATACAATCTATCTATACATATATAATTATATATATATATATATATAATATATATTATATGTCATTCCAGATTCCGGATTCCCAATTTTTGGCCAAAAGCCCGGTCTTTCGTGCGGCGTCAAGGCAAAGACGGGGTTGTCACCGAGGCACCGGCGGCTTAGTCAATGGGAAAGTTAGGTCTTGGGGGTCTTGGTCGGCCTGAACCAAACGCCCAAACCGAGCCTGGTTCCAAATCAAGGCACTCTCCAGAGTTCTAACATGTTCTAACATGTTCTAACATCTTTTTAGATCTTTTAAGTGTGAGTCAGAACTTTATTGACTTTCGCTGAAACTTTGGTAGAATCTTTTTGATGACTATTTTCGGAGGATTTTACATCGCAGCGCAGCACAGGGAAGACCGGGGAAAGACTGGTGTCTCTTCATTGCCATGGCTGCCCGTCGCAGGACTGCCTGTCTCTATCGGCTGACCACCAGAAGATCTTTCCTTCAGCATCAAGTTCCACACGCACCGCCCTGCAGTGCTATCAGGACTGCAGGTGATTTAAAGCCTTACTTTTTGGCCGATTCTTGGGCTTAGCTTCAGCCCAGAAGGCCCCTGAAAGGACTACATGACTGCGTTCCTGAAGGCTATGGGCCAACACATTGGTAGCACCGTTTGCGAATTGCAGGCGCCGTTCTGCCCTACATGGGGATTAAAGCAGAAAACTATGTCGACTATGTCCATGACCTAACAGCCTTTAGATATCTTTAGATATGTTCCAATTTTCATTCTCGTGTTTCAAGACATGGCTGGCCTGCATGCAGCTGTCACAGCGCCAAAGTCGATGAACCACTCCTGTTGATGTACAAAATTGTACAAACATAATTTGTTTGACGTGGCGGCCGTGGCGGTGACCAACAGATTGGCACCTTGCAACAGTTCCCAGAAACAGAAAACTATCGGCAGATTCGGCCCCTGAACACTTGGCTGAACCTGGCCGGGTAGCCATCCCTCTGACCTGTGACAGGTCGGGATGGGCCCATGCGGCGAGCTGCGGTATCCATCCTACATGATGTCGCGAGCTCCGAGGGGCTGACGGTGGGTCAGAAGGTCCACATTGAGACGACTCCACAAGGGACTGGGGAGGACAAGGCGTGGCCGCCAAGGTCCAATGGTTGGAACTGGCCGGGAGTTGGCCTCATCATGTGCTGGGCGCTCAGCGAGCTCTGGTACGGGATGGCCTGATCAGATTCATTGGTGGTTCATGCTGGTTCTACGTATGTCTGTTCATGTTTTGTTTATTTTTGTACTTATTTCTGATATTTTTTTTAAAACAATATATGTTATTATACTTTATTTCTGGGCATGTTATATATATATAGTTTATCGTGTTTATTGATTTTCATGTTATCTCTTGATCTGTATTGGATAGCTCGAAAGTCCACGTTAATTTAGCTCAGATGCGTCGAAGGTGTATCCACGCATGCAGGTTTCAAAACATGTTTGATGAATTCGGATGGGTTCGCTGGCTCCAAACATGCACGTCTCATTCATATTCGTCAAACTAAGTGTCTCTTGTTAATCATGACACTTAGAGTCCTTAGAGCTGCCATGAGCTGCCCATAATAGATTACATATGATTATATATAGATATGACATGATATGACCGATGTTTCTGTTCCAGCTGCATGGTGCAGGCTATGATGACGGCATGCTGAAGATGTTGAAGGCCACGTGGCTGTCACAGGCTGAATGAAAGTTGTACCTGCTTGAAATAACTTCAAACTGAACGTCTTTGAATGTATGCTAGATTATGCATGATTATGCTAGATATGCCTATGTGACTCAAGAAACTCTAGCTGGCCTGCTAGGTGCAAGATGGTGCAAGTATTTTTGCAGATCGTGCTGTTGGAATGTCGTGTTGGACATTGATCTTTCAACTATAACATGCTGAACTTTGGACAGGGAAAACTCTGGCACCCTGCTGTTTACATCAAAAACAGCTGGCAAATGAATCTTCATCCTGATCCTAATGTGGCAAAAATCATAGGTGTTAAAGAAAAATTGGTGAGTCAACCCCTCATGTTTGAATAGTCAAATCCCCTAGGGTAACCTCATATCAATGACACGAAACCAAACACAAGAATCAAACGAATACATAGATAATTGAACATGTAACATTCGGATTTAACGATCATAATAACAACAATAAGAATGATATGTAATAAGTAATGACCATTATTTGCAACCCATAGATCCCTGGTGACCCGATCATTTCACCCATGTGATTATTTCACACATGGGTCCCATGGAGTAGATCGCAGGATGAGGTGGATATCCAGCCACCCGAGGGTTTCCCAGAAGATCAGAATGCCATGCCGGGGGGCCGTTGGTATGCAAGGGATTGGATCCAGATGGGGTCTGGAAATGGGGCGTACCCCAAAAATATGGATATTTCACAGGCAAAAATGATGAGAACCCAGTGGATTTTGGGTACAAAACCGGAGAGCTAGAGTGATTTGCCAACCATACAGGGGAAATATCCCGGAAATCAACCAGTAGAGAGTCAGAATGTGACAATGATATTATGGGATTTTGGCAACCATATATCTGGATAAATTCTAAGGCTTCTAAGGACTTAACCCTGCGACGTCACTTAAGGATGGTAAGGATTGGGACAACTATTGATTGGCCGAGCCTTTCAGGTTGGTGGATAAGTTTTTTCACAGTATCTTGATGTACTGTTTTTGTATAGTTTATATTACGTTTATCCAGGTAGAAAACCATGTAACTATGGCATAAGAAGCTCGCGTGGTAACCCCAAATTCGACAGCCCCAAGGCCCGAGGACGTGGCCATGTTCCGTGCGGGACCGAAGATGGGCTTCCGAAGTGGCAACGGAAAGGCCACCGCTGGCAGCACAGATGTCCCAGGACGTCACTCAGATACACTAGGCTAAACCAGGGTTTCTGGGTAGCATCTCTATTGAACTAATTATATGTCAGTACTTGATAGTATTTGCAGGGGGGATCAACAGACTGTTTGTAACTCATTTGCTCATTTTCTGGATCATCCACTGGTGAATTGCCTTTTATGCAGGCGCCCCAAAGCAGTTGGAAAGACAATGTCATGGAGAGTAAATTCAACTGTTGGAAGATGTTGGAAGCACCTCAAAAATGGGACAACATAACGGGACACTTCTGATCAGAATTCCCACTCCCTTTTGCGGTTGCAAAATGACAACGTGCTCGGAACGGAGGCCTTCTTGGAGTGGTACTCCTCGGTGTTGATCCACCACGGTTCCTGAGCTGCACTGCAGAGTGATCCAAGAAGTGTCGGCTCAGGGTTCAGAGGATGATCTCAACAAAAAGATAGGCAGCTTAAATCACCACAAGCATGATTCACCAGCACAAACAATGGAGAGAGAGAGAGAGAGAGTAACATATAGCAACCTCTCCTAGCTTCTCTATCCTTTTGTTGGGGGGGACCTATAGGAAGATATAGATGGAAATGAAAGGGTTGGCCTCCTCACCTGGCAAGTGGTGGGCAGAAGATCGGAAAAGGTCGGACAGAAATTCAACATGCCTCCAAAATTCAAATCACTCAAGAGATCAACATAGATCAACCAATGATCAATGATCAACCAATGCTCAAAGATCAACCAATGATCAATTTACAAAACTTCCCAGCTTTATTGTGGAGCCCTGACATCACGTCATCACGTCAGGGAAAGAGGTGCTGGCTGAAGCCGCCAAGGCAGTAGAGAAGACTGGGCAGGCAAGGGGTCACAGTGACCTGCAGTATGCTACAGTACTGTATGTATTGATATATATATATATAAAATGAGAGAGAGAGATATATATATTATACATAATTATTGTGGTAAGCCATAAGCACTCATAAACCAATCATCAACTTTGCATCTGGATGCATTTGGTGATTTTAGGCATGGTTTATATCAGCCATTCTTGGTGATTTTTGGGATGGTTTATAGTTGGGTTTACCACTATAGCGGTGATGGCACCAGTCAACCGGTGTTGATGTGAAGAATGACCCAACAAATCTTGGGGAAATTGAATGAAGTTGAATCACTCCAAAAAATCATTGATACAGTCATATATAATTGTAGTGACGGAATGAAATCTGGTGCCCTGGCTGAGTGAAGGTTTTTTGAAGTTAGCAGCTATGTGTGGCCGAAACCCATGTTCTTTCCGAAATTCCAAAGACCTGCTGATTGGAGTGACCACCCAAGCAGCGCGACGGAGGACCACTTGAGAGACAAACGAAAAGCCGCAAAACTTCCAAAGCATGGGCGAAAGCGGAAGCGTGCCCAAACGCTTGCGAACAAAGACCGTCAGAGATGAAGATCCAAGTGGATAACCTTCAATAGTATGCTTGAATTTAGGAATGTAGGTAAAAACAGGAAAGCCTGTAAAACGATAGGGGGTTCACTCATTTGATGCGCACTTGACTGAAGCAACAAATTGCCCGCAAGAACGAGGAATCGCTGAACAAACATAGGGGGATTAGACTCGCTGAAGTAGCAGAAATGGTGATTAAACCGGCAGGCTAACCAGGATGATCCAGGATGGGTTTCCCCGGACAGAAGAAAGACCACAGCTAGCCATTCTTGAGAGTTTGTTTGCGGACATGGACATGCGCAAACCTTGGCTAGTGTGTAACATTGTGTCTCCTTTTTTACAACTTTTGCCTAGACACGCACACACACACACACGCAACTAAGCACTATTTCTTGTCTTTCGTTTTGGTTTGGTAGTACTGGATTGCTACCTCCAGTTGGAAAGCAAGCGCCGCATACTCCACCAACCTTTTGTCCAGCAAATTGCAATCAGCCAGCCAGCCAGAGATCACCCTATACACCCAAGATCCTTCTGAGAGGGCACACCGATTGGTACAACATCTTTCCCCTTTCACCCCAGAAGGTTGCAACCTCGGTGATGCAGCAATTTGTCCAGTATATAATTTGCTGCGTTGACTTGTACATGTTGTTTCAGCAAAAAACTCCGGTTGTCTGGGGCGTTCTGGGGAGTGCCTGGCCTTGAACCGAATGCTGACAGCTGGGATTACAGTGCTGGGATTCTCGGTGTGGGCTCCGTTCGGGTATCGTTCATTAATGACTAGAATGGTGGCGAGTCATGATCATCAAAGAAGACTCCAGCAAGCGACAACAACGGAGAATGTCAGTAAGGCTTAATAGATATAAATAGATCTAAATGGATATGTACAACTTACAACCTCTTCCTAAGAACCCTGCAACAAATGTGGAGTATGCTGCTTGAGTTTGCGGTTGGTTTGCCCAGCTTTTGGAGCTGAGGGATGCTGAGGGCCCGTCCTTGGCAGAGGCCTATCCCGCGGAGAAGTTCTGTTTCTCTGCGAAGGTCTCCGGGCTCCATTGGCACGTCCGGGCCACGGATCCCCCACGGCACGCTTCATTTTGCCGGTGCGGAGTGTCATAAAATGGGTGAATTGTCTCGCCATTTGTGGTAGAAAACCAAGATGGTTTTTGATTTTAAATTGGTTTTTGGCGTATTTGGCATGATGATCCCAACTGAGCAATTTTATTTTAGGTTGAAATGACGATTCAGAGACGAACAGACCTGAGATTTGATAGCAAAACTAACCCCAGAGCTTGTCAGGTCACGCATCCTTCGCGGGCGACCGAGGTACTGGGGAGCTTCGGAGACAGGGCCCCTTTAAAAGGGGATATGGTGTACCCTGTGACAATTTATTGTGGTGCACCGTGCACCCCCCAAAAAAAAACATGCCCAAATCATCGCCATTCTTGTGGCAGGGACCCGCTGGGATTCCAACACATTCCAACCATCCCCAGTCATGGGAGTTGTTTATGATTGGGTTTACCACGTTCGTCAATATAGAGGAACATGTTTGGATCCGTTTGAAAAGCGATTTTCTTGGCCTCAAACCATGAAGAAGTGGGGTGCCTACTAGTTTCTGTAGTGAGCTAGTTCCCTTTATGTATCAATATCCTGTCATCATGTTTCATCATAAAACCATGAAGATGAGAAGCAATTGAATACATTGAGAATAATTGAGCCATATTACCTTCATTTTACCATGGCTGATTTTGTAGGGGACATCCTGGATACCAGGCATGTGCTGGCTACAACTGCTGCACCAGTGAGACAGTCGCCTGGCTGCATCTTCAAGCATTGCCACAGAGCACCACTGTGCACTCTGCAAGGCGGATGCCTACATGGAGATCGCCAAGATGTTGGCGGAATCTTCCACTGCGGCAAAGAGGTGCCGATCCTTGATGAGATCATCGGGGAAACTCCGTAGAGATTTCTGAGAGAAAAATTGTCAGTTTAATTTTTTTGCGGGTGTCATAGGAAAATAGGTAAGCATTTGCACGAAATGATGAGCAAAAGACGAAAACGTAAGAAACCCTGGTCAGAGGTTTGATGGTCCAAACAGATGTGAACACATGTTTTTTGAAGAATTGTCCTCGCAGAAACTATCGCTAGACTGTTTTGAGCTGCAGTCCGAAGTGCCCATGCTGCCCGGAATTGATGTTGAAGGGGAATCAGACTGGAACAAAACCCATTTTCAAGGATTCTCAGAGTAAAAAAACGATTTCCCACAAGTTTTGGAATGAAACCAAGGCATTGAACACTTAAAAACAATCAGGGGGATCCAACCAAACCCATCCAACCCAAAGGTGATCCCCCATTGAACTTCTCCATGCCAGGCCGGTCTTGTTCAACTTCACCTGCATGGAGATGACCAACGACGGATGTAGTGGCGTTCCCAATGCATTATCCGCTCCAGAGGAGGGGGCCATTGGCGAAGCTGCCAATGATGCTTAGTGTTTTTGGGTATTTAAGAATTCTTAAAGTGATTGGTCATGATTTGTCACACCTGGTACTGGACCCCAGCGATATGATTTACCCATTGATGATTTTCGAACAAGGTGGTACGATGGGTGTGTCTGAAGATGGGGTATACGTGGGTATCCATGGGTATCCCATGAACAAAATGTTGTGATTTTGCTCAAGAAAAGGGAAACTGGTCGTCTTCACTGTATTTTTTGGCTTAACACCCTTCCAGACAAACCATACATGGTTAGATTCGTGGAGTTACAAGGTAGTGCCCACCAGTTGCGTTTGTTGTTTTGTAAAGCCCAATTATATAACATTATATAACTATATATTATAAATTGTGAAGTGCGTTGGCTTCTTTATTTGGCATTTCTGTAAAATCCAGAAGCTATTACTTGCAAAGGTAGAAACCATTTGCTAAATAACGCTAGAAACAATTTTCTAGATAAGTTGAATGTGTAGAAACCGCTTGCTAGATATGTAGAGTATGTAAAACCCATTGCTAAGCAAAGTAGAAAATGTAGAGGCCATTTGCTAAATCATGTTGATTTACCAGGAACCATTACTTAAATCAAAGGGTAATATTTGCAAGTAAAAGTTGTTATTGATTGACCATGTTTTCAGGGTAAACCTATTAAATTCAATCTTGGAACAATCATTTGCGAATAGTAGCTGGTGGTGAGAAAGAACCAATGTCAATAGTCGTCAATAGTACTAGTGCCTCCTTCACCCGTGGTTCACCACAGTGAAACTGTTGACGCTTGACACTTGAAACCATCTAGAATCCAAATGGGAGTACTATCACGCCATACCAGTTGTAATGCTGTTTCAATCCAAGAAAGGGTGTATCAAACAGCAACAAAAGCAACGCATACTCTATGCCCAATGCGCTTTGTGCCAAATGTGCCATACAACACTGCGAATACTTCCACACGCGATACTCACAAGTTGAGGGGTCCCAAAAAATACGTTCCCCAAACAAAATCCATGTGGCTGAGAGCCTTTGCGGGTGTGTTGGGGGATGTTGTTAGCCGAGTTTTGCCACATGGCATTTTTGACACCTCAGAGGATACCCAAATCAGGGATTTCCCCCAAACGTCGGGCCGGAGCCCGGTTTCTTCGGTAACCTGCCAGCTTAACCCTCCTAAGAGGTAACTTTGACGGGAAACTATTTCTTAAATCCCAGAAGCTGGTTCTCAAATCCCAGAAACGATTTCTTAACCTGGGCCCCAAACCCAGAAACCATTTACAAAACCGGGTTTGCTTTTACCAATCCCAACCATTGGACAAGGATAGCAGTCAATCACTTGAAGTCCAGAGATTGCCCCACAAGTAAGCCATGTTGTCACCAAGAGAGCAAGGCTGCCAGGCTGTTGGCGCAGGCGTTCTTCATTCTCTTTCATTCTATATTCTTGGATTCCCTATCTTAGAATCAGGCGCTGTTACTGTCTTACTTTTAAATATGCAAACAGTTTTAAATCATACTTTATCAAAATCTATCTCTATATGATGTGTCAGCTTAAGTTACATGTATCTTTATTAGTCTTTTGTTTTGTTTGATGGTTTAAGGCAGAATAAGAGCATCACAGAAACCGTTTCAATCCGTTTCTGGCGACTTTCTAGGTAATAGCCCGAAATCGTTTCAAAGCGTTTCCTGCTACTTGCTACTTCGCTACTTCGCTTTGGCAAAAGCCCCACAAAGTTTCAAATAGTTTCAAACAGTTTCTAAGCATGGCTCGTTGGGAAATAGTCCGAAACCGTTTCAAGCCGTTTCATACTACTTATATACTAGGTAGTGGTCCGAAACAGTTCCAAACCAGTTCAAACCAATCCCTGGAAGGCCTAACTTAGACTAGTTGTTTTTTTCAACCAGTTTACAATTGAGAGGATATTGGAAAAAATCAACTTTGGATTTATTGAGGGATTAGTTTCTGTAAATTAGGGCGTGTTTAAGAAATAACTTCAGGCACCCACAGACACAGAGGCCAAGGCACTCCCCAAATTGTAAACAAAACAGTTGACGTGAAATAAACCGCCTGGGATCATCAACAAACCGACAATTCCGATTGTTTTTGATGATTTCCGCTATGTTTTCTTCATTTTTGAATGTCGCCATATGAAATCATTCCCCACCCCACCTGATGGCAGGACCTCATTGCCCAAGTGCGCAAGGCGGCCATTTTTCATCAGGTCCCTTTGGCAGGCGCGGAATATGAAATGGTTTGTCGGTTTGTCGGTTTACATACGGTATACCATGTTATACCATGGTATGCCATGGTATACCATGGTATACCATGGCATACCATGGTATACCGGTATACCCATAAAATTGCCGTTTAGTATATCTAATGGGGAAAATTATGACTAACAATCACTTAAATCTAATTAAATCTAACTCTTCTGGGAATTTAACCTCGAGAACTGGAAAATCATATAATGTTTGACACGATTCTCAGAAGGTCTATGATCATCAGTTCCCGTGTGGCTGCTGTTCTGAGGTTTGACGGATTCAGAGGGATTCAACCATCTCCCTAACCTTCCTTGACCGTACGTTCTTGGAGACCATTGTTGGCTTTCCAAGGGATGTGTATTTCCCTTCAAATAGACCCTCCCTAGAATTTGGCAAATAATAGTTTAACTGATGCTTGTGATCAACCCCCAAGAATCCGTGGATAAATCGTTGACAAATTGTAGACCGGAAGGATTTGTTTGGCGTGCAGGGGTCGTTGTCCAGAACATCCAACGCTGAAGTCTGGCAACGAAGTGCGCACGTTCCAGTGTCCAAACTTCTTGAACGAAAACAGCTGTTGCTTTTGGGAAAGATTCTGCGTTGCCACCCGAACCACCCGAACCACCCTCTGAGACAAGTCTCGTTTGAACCTGGCACATACACTGCTGCTACATCTCGATATCTGAGAAGGGTAGGCCGGCCTCGTAAAGAGTGGATACCTGAAGTTCTTTCTTTAGCACTTTCCTTTACAGGTAGTACTCGCAATCTGTTATTTTTTGTCCAGAATGAAAAGCAATGGCGCCAACTGGTTTTGAACCAATGAATCGATTGGGGCCAGTCAGGCTGCCTTG
>Ga0126342_10003765_pt1 | contig 25398 bp, 23 predicted proteins | sample Cyp1metagenome_FD_92528 | JGI IMG/M metagenome (GOLD analysis project Ga0126342, IMG submission 92528) | Coral microbial communities from Lord Howe Island, Old Settlement Bay, Australia - Cyphastrea 1 metagenome | ecosystem: Host-associated > Invertebrates > Cnidaria > Coral ... | reverse complement strand
TTGAATGTCATTAGCATTGTTTATATTATGTTTTGTATTGTTGTTTTGAAATTTGATGTGATGTCCTTTAGGTGTCCATGAATGTTCTGGTACGCGGGATTGGGGTCTCTTAGCTAATTTAACGTAGCTATGGAAAATCACCATTTTCAATGGGAAAATCCACTATAAATCACCATTTTCAATAGCTATGTTAAATTACCAGAGGGTATGTTTATTGTGGGAATAATAAATCCCATAATATTCCCACAATCCCATTCCATAATTTTCCCTAGAGCCGAGGCTCTATGACCATCTCTCCTTGGATCTTCCGCGAGGAGGCTACGAGGCGAGGCCTCTGGTAATTCTAATGGGAGTTTAATGGGATTCAATGGAATTTAAAGGAATCTAAATGGGATTCCAGTGGGAGTTTAATGGATTCTAATGGGAGTTTAATGGGATCTAGTGGGATTCAATGGAATCTAATGGTATTGAATGAGATTTAATGAATCGTAGTTGGATACCCTTTGGTAATTTGTCGTCGTTTGCGAACTGGAGAATCACCATGTGTAAAAACGGTAAATAGCAAACTGTTATATAAATGACAAGAGGGTGAGGGACGGACATTGGTGTTCAGAAATTGTACCCAAAAAAAGGGGGTCAGTGATGGGACCTTCCCAAATACTGTTACCCCTTTTAACATGATGTCATACCTGTGCACATACATCATGTTCCTTTCAGCGATACCCCCGAAATTCCTCAATTTTGCCGTACATCATTCTTGTACAAATGTGTGGTATATAGGCGATGAGACCTTCCCAATTTTGTTGATGTCCTTTTCGCGAACCTTGAGTTTCCGAGATTGCTTATGTGATATTATATATCATATTGTATTTATTAGTACTGCTTATACTCTTTTGATACAATATGCCACATAAGTGCATACACATGTCATATAATCCGTTTCTCGTGCGTTTTGCAGAACAAACAGTGAGCGACCAGCAGATAGAGATCTTGATCCAAAGGAATCCATGGTGGATTGACATGAAGAGATAATACCTTCCATATCCATATCAATTTCAAAGCCTGAAAACATGCAGTTAGAATTCCGAAAGTATTAAACAAAAAACACTCATAGTTAGAATATAATTGAGAAATATATATATATGATAAGATATTGATTCTAATATATGCAATGAATGAACATTTAGGTATAGGTCAGAAACCTGATACATTTGGACATTAGTTTGTACAATACCAGTTTGCACTATGGTTGGGAGTTGGGAGAATGCAATGCAGTTAGAATATCGAAACTATATAACTGTAAGAAGCATCCATCAATCTCAATGTTTGCATATAAACAACTAAGTATATGAACAATTATGATAAGCAACCAATGAGTATAGATTCTTGGTAGGTAGCCAATCAATACTTACATCCCGCGTATTGAAGTCAACAATGAGTGAGACTTGATCTTCAGCTGGAAGGTCCGTGTCATAGAGATCTCAACATACAGTGATTTGCTCTGTGGCTAGCTACAAAATCACCTATAAGTGGGCATTAAAATGGGAAAATCAACAAACTACATGGGGGGAGTGTCCATCGACATGTTTGAGTACCGACAGGTAACCTGAACTGAAAAGCCTTCAATGTACAGATGAATTTTGATTGTGCATGGGAAAAGTTGATGTTTATCAAAAGATCCAACTGATTCATTAAGAAACAACAAGTCGCACAGGCCTTGTGCAGTCGTTGGTACGGTACCATGCCATGGCTCTGCAACTGGGATACCAAATATCTTGGGGCATATCAAAATTCACGAACTCACCTTGGGCTTCTCAATACATCATTTCGGGGATGTTCCAATAAACATTGCCATAGCGATCATATTGTCTGGCGGTTTCTCCAATCAGAATCCCACATGTAATCTTCAGATTTTGCCAGAAGGATCCATGATTTGGAATATATCCAATAGAACATTATGCAACCTCTACAACTCTACAACTATGGTTTTACAACCCGCTGATATATATATATATATATATTATCATAATATATATATATAGTAATATAGTAATATAGTAATATAGTAAGCCCATTTACTATAGTTATATCATGTTACATCCCCCAGCTCGTCGGCCTAGATTTGGGAGATGAAATCTCAGGTCACCCACTCCCAGCTCGGCAGTGATCATCGCCCGGTGACTTTGGAGGCGACCGGCGCGGTCTCGTTGTGGAAAAGGTGAGTTGCATGGATTGGTTTAAGGGAAAATCCTAACCGGAAACCATGGTTTTTACCATGAAATATAGGGCTCTAAGCCGTAAATTTTCCCATAATCATGTTCAAAAGCCCTGTTGGTTGATGATTCGTTCGGGGATTATACTACCCACTACCCAACAAAAAATGGGGATTATAATTCATATTATAATCCAAGAACGAATCCCAAACTAAACCAAACAGGATTAAATGGAATTTTAGGGATTTTGAACACTGCTCAGTTGACAATTTTCCCAATGGGATTTCCCAATCCCATATGCGAACCATGGTGCTGGAATATTTACCAACATTTGCACCAAAAATCACCTAAATGTAGTTGGAATGGGAAATCCACGATATTTAAGGGGAATCGACCGATGAAGGGACCATGTTTCATTTTTGGTTTCCGCAAATCCAAGGTCATCTGACAGTTCGTTATCGAAGTACCGTTTTAAAAGATGGTGATTTTCCGTAACCGTGGCTATCCAAAAAAAACACAGAGGAGGGTGGGGAGCAGGATGCAACATTTTGAACTTATCATAATACAACAAATAGACTTCAAAAGATAGAAAACACAATTCAAAAGCAAACACAACTTATATAACATTGTTTTGAAATGATAATATAATCATGACTGTATTGGTTGTTCAAGATGTATTCATGAGGTAAACCATGGTAAACCCTATAAACCATGGCGACTGGGGTTCATTGTGGGGTGGGTATATGCCTTTTTGAGATGGTTTATTTGGGTTTACCACTACTGTAGATACATTACTCTAGATTTACACAAGTAGGTTTCAACCATTACATGATTTGATCTACAGGTTTGGGGTTAGCCATCTAAATGCTAGTGGTACAGGTAAGCTTCAAAAAACGAAGGTTATCTAAGACGGTTTACCATGGTTTACCATTTGTAGATGTTTTGTTTACTATAGATGCTTTACTGTGCCTATCGGATTAAAACACATTCATTGGAAACCATTCATAACTTGTATTATTTTGCTAAATTGTTGATTAGAAGGATATAATATAGATTGGATTGTGTAGTTTCAACAATGAGTTTGAATTATATTTAAAACTCATTATATATAATAATTATATAGTATATATATAATATACATTTATATATAATATAATACATATATTATAAATGTATTGCTCCATTCATGACCGGGGATTTCCCATCTGCAGGTGGTCATGAGGGTCTGGTCTGAACGGATCCGCTCCTCCATTCCCTTGAAACCTGTCGGGGACCCCAGGGAAATTCCGGCGCCTCGCAACCAAAAAAGATGCCGAGTTTCATGTGAAACCAGGATACGGTATATATATATACTATATATATATGTAACTGTATATATGGTGTATATATATATACACTGTAGATATTATAAATGATGTTTCCCTCATATCACATATGTTCCAGGTTTCCGGTGTGTGTATATTTTTTTGGGGTTGCCATAGCTTTAGTTTTGACCCCCTAATAAGCCGTAGCTCATTAAACCAACTTATCTATCGTTTTGGGGGCTCCATCTTGTGGAGGGTTTCTCCCAAAGATTGGATGTAAACTGGATGGTCCAAGCGATTTCACAACATCTTTGGACATGATTTTGGGAAATGGCCCGAACGCTTAAACATCACTACAGGACCTGAAATAGCACGTTGATGTCGAAGGAGAGAATGTGTTTTTTTTTTTCACTGCTGGTTGCAGGAGAATCATATCCTAAAATCCCAAAGAATATTAAAAATCGGCATGATGAATCCACCACATAGGAGCCATGGCATGGCATGGCGTCAGGATGGATTCCCAGGAGATAAAGGGAATGCATCCCATCTAGCTATATCCTCAAGATATTCCAAGCTTCTCACGCAAGCTGGACAAATCCACAACCAAAACATGATCATGAGGGTTATACTGTGGGTATACCTGGCTTTTCTCCGTTGATCTTCCCTCTGGCCAAATGGAGTCGGACTTCCCTTCCGTAGAAAAAGAACAAAAATCTGAGGTGCGAAGCTATACGGAGGCGGCCTGTGTGCTGTTCACAACGCAACGGGCCGTTCAACCAAGAGAAGATGGATTTCCAACATTTTCCGTATTGCTGCTGGTTTGTGGTTTGAATATACCCTCTGGTAATTTAACATAGCTATTGAAAATGGCCATTTATAGTGGATTTTCCCATTAAACATGGTGATTTCCAATAGTTACGTTAGTTTACCAGAGGGTATTGCTGCTGGTTTGTGGTTTGAATATATTGGAGGTTTCCTAATGGCTGGGGAGACCCCCAAGTCATCCATGTTATTTTCGGATTTTCCATGAAATAAAGCATCCAGCTATTGGGGTACCCCCCCCATATGTTGAATAATTGTCCTTGATTTTCCTGCCTGGGATGATTGCCACTGACTGGCAAGAGGGATATATGTAAGGCTCGTCCATGATGTTCATAAATACCGAGCATTTTTGTTGGCCAGTCAAGTCAATCAAGTATGTACTGGAAGAGGACGGGCTGCGGAGCAGGGTCCATAATTACATACTGAAAACGTTCAGAAGTGTATGGATCATACTCACCAAAGAAGATGATTGCCATGTTGATTCATGCTGCTTCAAAAAATGATGAGTCTTTTTGAGCATGTTTCTCATTTTCTGAGGGCCCAGGGCCCGCTGTCGCCGCTGTCCTCGGCTTTGGTCTGCATTTTTTTTGTGCCGCAGGGCGCCTTGAGTGAGCCAGAAGAACCCATGTCTGAAGTTGAGGAGATGGGGGGTAGCTTCACCAACTTGCGCAGCTATGAGAATCACTGAGAATCTAACCACTAAGAAAAGCTGGCTCCAACAACCATTTCAGCAAAGTCATGAAACTCATGCCGGATTTGGTGAGATTCTTATGGATTTCTTCTGGATTTTATGATTTTCCAACATTTCCAGCGGTGTTTGGGATCTTGAAATCAACCCCAAAACCCCCGGGGGCCCCAAACCCCAAACCGCAGGATGAGGATCTGTTGGACTCCCTCGAGGCGTCTCCAAGGCCGGCCATGCCGGTTGACCATGCGGATTTTCTCAGCGTTTCTTGGGGCCAGAGTCATAGAAAGCCAAGGGTCAAGAGGCTTTGAATCATCCAACAAGTATGGCAAAATGTGTTGATTTGCTGGTTGGTGGTTTCAATCACTTTTTATTTTCCATAATATATATATATGGGATAATCCTTCCCATTGACTTTCATATTTTTCAAGATGGTTATTGCACCACCAACCAGGTGTTGATTTGGTGTTTCAAGGTCAACTGCCCCTCAGCTGGTGCACAAGTTGGGATTATTTCACATTGAAACGTTCGGTGAGCCTGATGACTGGTAGAACTTCATGCTGGTTCGGAGAACCATGGCGTCATTAATAAGTTACCATCCCTGATGGGTACGAAAGACACCTAAAATGGTGATTTATTATATATATATATAGTATATTTTATAGTAACTATAATAGTTTCATAACAACGATTCACGGACCAAAGTTTCTGATTGGTGTCTGCTGCCGTCATGTGTCTTGTTGTTCAATACCCCAAGGGGGATTATTTCATGCAGTTTGACTCAAACATAATACTAAAATAGTAGGGATGTGTTGAATCCCAAACATTTGATGTCTCCCTCCAACTGAGCAGTGGCGGTTATCAACCAATGTTGGTCGATGATGTTTTTTGGGGTTCCTCTCGATTACCATGGTTTGCTGGATTTATACATACATATAAGAATATAGTTGATGTTCCTATCAAGAACCTCCATTCATGTTGGAATTTCAATTGCAATGTTTGATTACCAGGGGATGTACTAGCCAAGAATAATTAGGGATTCTCATCATGAACTGTGAATCCCGTTCTCAACAGCCAATGCAGGACGGTAGCATCGTCCCCACCGGCGTTTGGTGAGGCACCGGTTACTACATGCTGTGTGTTCAGCGTGTGCCACCAAGCTCAAAGCTGGAAGATTCTGTGTATTTCTATGCTCAACTGTATCCAGTGGAATATATATATATATATTTATGATGCTTGGCTCATCTTGGCTCTTTACATTTCTATACAATACTTGTAGCTAGAAATTGGTCTGACATGACGTTCATAACTTTGATATGGCAAATACATGATGCAGAAAAAACATGGTTTACTGATTTGACCACGGTTTTCTCCATTCGGACTTCAGCATGCGTTGCCATTTTTGAGCCGCCGGCACCGTCAGATCCATTCTTTGAGCCGCCGTCAGCTGTCAGATCCCTGTATCGTCCCTTGGGCTTGATGAAGTTCCTGGGTGTGGCTCAATGGTTGGAGAGTCCGTGAACAATGAGGTGAGATCGCCCACCAAGGCCCATTCACGGGGTTACGCGTTAGTGTTCTGGGGCAATGAACTTCCTGGGGGTATGGAATACCTTTCGGTCATTTAACATAGCTATTGAAAATGATCATTTATAGTTGATTTACCGATTAAAAATGGTGATTTTCCATAGTTATGTTAGTTTACCAGAGGGTATTCAAGATTTTCTCAGAAACATGTCGGAAGAACAGCAAGAATGCAGAAGTTACTGAGAAGATTTGGGCCGCCAGCTGCAGGGATTGCACTGCTCCCAAGATAGACCATGGAACGATCCATTTAGGGGGACAGGGCTCCACAGTCCATTTGCATTCATCAATCATTCGATTGGTTTAAAGCTTTTAAGGGAAAATCTCCAGGAAACCATGATTTATTACAGTTCTTACCATCACATATATATATTATATATATATATATCAAAATCAAATGTAGAGGTTTGAGGTTTCCTGTATATTTTCGCTTGAACCAACCAGATAAATTCAATCTCATACCTTTGCATTTGTTTTGCGGATGACATGACGATGATGCCGATTGGTTTTGATGTTGGGGATGTGCTGCTGGACATTTTCCATTTCACCAGAGGATGAATATATAACACTGGCGGATCACGCAGTGATTGTGACTTTAAGTTTTCAGGATTTAGGGTGTTAATTTAGGGTTTTAGGGTTTTACGGTTTGTTGTTTTGGAAAGTAAAAAACTTAAACCCTACGCAGGGATATGAGCAAGTCAACGGATATGCGGGATTCGCCGCGGGCAAACCGGCAAGGTTTGCAGCGCAGATGTTTTACCCATGGATTTTAAGGGTTTGCTAACTTAACTACCCTCTGGTGAACTAACATAGCAATGGAAAATCACCATTTTTCATGGGAAAATCCACTATAAATGGCCATTTTCCATTGCTATGTTAGTTCACCAGAGGGTAACCATCATCATCAACAACGGCAATAGCAACAGCAGCAACCACCACCATGGATTCCTCCAGCGAGGCGAACAGCTGAGTTGCGGCAACGCAACGTTGCTCGTTGCTCGTTGCGGCAACTCCCCGCTGCCGGCGAGTTGCGCGGGGATCGTTTTACGGCCAAGCCGTGTTGAGTTTCGATGGGTCGGTGTGAACGGATCCAATTTCTTTGGAATGGTGGTGAAATAGTCGAATTAGTGGCTATAGAATGCTATAGATACGGTGGTTAAATGGTGATGTGGTTAAATGGTGATTCATCCTGCGAAAAGGTGAGGTTGAATAGGTTGAGACGGTTTGATGCCCGAACATATGCATGCTGTACTAAATATTCAAAAGGTGTGGGTTGGGGGGGTCTTAAGTTTGTTTTGTCCGCTGCAAGTTTTGTAACTTCAACTGGTGGGGAGAGAATTCTGAATACCTCCAGGATTTTACCGGCTTGGATTGGCTGTCCATGTGTGTTTTCGTTGTTGTGTTTTCGGGGAAGGTAAGGCCACATCAATCAAGTAAAACCTGGTTGCTCTTGGTGATGTCTAAGATGAGTTACACCAGGCTGTACAATTGTTCCGAGTTTTCAAAGCTTATTTGTCATTGAAAGCCGTGTAGCTACTTATCGCGGTTTTCAAAGGTTAACATTTTATCAATTGGTTTGTATCGGCTTAAGCATGGTGTTATTATCTCAGGTTTTCGAAGGTCTTTGGACACCACGCAAAGACACATAAAGACACAAAAAACGGTTGGGAGATCCGTTGCCCAAACCATCTGAATGTTCTCCCCAAGTGCAGGTGCCTAAGGGCAACACATTGCAACTTCGGTGATGTAACATGATGTAACCAACCCAGAATTCTGGTGTTTTGGCCATGTCATCATGGGATCATAGGGACTCAACCCACAGGGGGTTGGAGACTCGTGTCGTTGTTCCAGCTGCGATGTTTGCCACGATGCGCTGGCCAAGCCACGCCTGCACGGGCAGACTCTCTGACTGCCCTGAAATAAATTGGAGTGGGCTCTAAACCCATATGGCAGTGTGTCAAAACCTTTTACCCCTGGTGAACATCAAAATAGCTGGTAAATGGATGTTCATCCCCCCAAAAATGGTATGTATAGGTATTGATCCATAGCCATATAGGTATATGTAGGTTCAATACACGTCCAATGACTTGGATTATTTTGGGGGTACCACTATTTTGGAAGCGACAATTTGTGAGGGATTCTAGAAGGTATAAGTGGCTCTCATTGCTCATTGAGTCGGACTTGATTCCTGTGATTTCCCTGGCAACGGGATGTAAGATGATGTAGGCGCGTTTCCCATCTGTATGTTTTGAGGTTTGTACCAGTTCATGTGATGTCATGTGTGATGCCATATTTCGAAGATATAGGTATAACTTATCCAGGATTTCAGGGGCGTTTTGCGGAAGGACACACATGGAGAAAATGTGCACTTTGTTTTGCGTGAACCACCCTAATAATTACATCATATGACATCTAATTACCCCTGGAACAACATGGAACAACAAGATGAGCAGCTGCCAGAAGCTATTGGCCCAAAAAGGCATGTTTACCTACTAAGATGGCTAGTTTTCAACAGATCATCCTAACCACAGGGGACAGCACCAGACGACCCCAAACCCATCCCCAAACGGCGATAGGGGACGACCCAGCGATACCCTCAGATTCCAAGAAGTTGGCCCGAAGTGATCCACAAGAATTGCTTATCAATGGATATCAATGGCGTATATTCATGCTAATTCAGTTTTTTTTATAGCTCATTGGGCGGATGGTCACTGGTTTTTTTTTTCCAGCTAACATTGGGCGGATCATTTGGGGTGAAACCACTGGGCGGCGTGTCGGAGTATCTGTTGCAGTGACCTTTCAAGCCAGCTGCGCTGGAAAATCCTCTGCCGGACTGCCAGGGGGTTGGGAGGATGGATTTCGCATCACTTTTTTCTTGGGAAACGGGGTGACTCAGTTGGCAGATGTTGGGAGATTCGGATTTCAGTCAATTTCAGTCAATTTCAGTCAATTTCAGTCAATGTCATGATGGTCCCTTTTAAAGTGGAGCGTCTTCCAGTTGGCGACTTACAGTAGGTAGAAAGAAAGGAGAAGAGGAAACCATATCCTTTGGAGATTGCGGAAGAAGGACTAGTCAACTTGGAGATGCTCTCAAGGCAGATTTGATGAGCAACTGACCCTTCATGCCCTTCATTGATATTGACCCCTACAAGGGAAGGCTCTAATGTCGAGGTGCATCAATCAATTTGGGCCCCCTTAGTTGGTTCAATTGGGGCACCTTGGAAGACATGCAGTGAGTGTTTGGCGATGACTAGCTGCTCTTTGAGGAACGTTGAGGACAATCAACACTTCCGGATGAAGTGATTGGGTTGGAATGAATAATCCCATCCCCCTATCCCAAATATGTGTGAATCCCCTACCAAACCACGGTTTCTGGGGGGTGTTTAATATTAGAATATTAGGGGGAAGGAAACAAGGTGGAGTAAGCACGAATCACCATACTTGTAATAACAGCAAAGCCTGGCTCAAACTATAGTGTAGGGTCAAGCAGTGGTACTATTGCTAATTGCTTGGTATCAGAGGTTTCATTCTGCGTAACAATCGAGCAGTGTGACATGCACGATGATTAGCACTTAATCACGACCTTTCTGTACATGCACGAGCAGTTCAAGCAGCAGCAGCAGAAACAGTCATGTGTTACTCTTGTTTACAGTACCAGAATGGTTGATTACGGTTGATTGTTTTTTTTACTCCATTTCCCCAAGATGCCCCAAGACAAAACTTACCATCTTGGGGTGTCCCAACAATAGTTGGTGCTTATCATCATTATCATCTTCTGGTACGTAGTTTTTTGGGGTGACATCCAAAACGTGTCCAGCCAGATTTTCACCTAAAAGCATTTTGATTGCCAAAATATCTCTATTTCATAGTCCCTTCTTCCATGTTCTTTCCACAAGCCAATGCTTTGACCTTGATGGCCATGGCTTATGTACTTCGAGGGGAGGCTCCGGGAGTTTGGATTTAAAGCGACAATTTCTAAAAGGATATTTGAAGCAGCGCGCAAAAACGGGGCTTCACCAACCAAGAATGACATGTTCACCAACAAAAAATGGGATTTGACCAACAGAAATGGATAGACATGGTGTTTCAACCAGCAAGAATGTTAAAATTCAACCACTACAATAGCGATTTAACCATCAAATAAAGGGATTCACCATCAACAATGATGATTTCGCCCAACAAACATGTACAGCCGATGGTGATTTGAACATCAGAAACTTGAGAATAAAAACAATTTACCAGAGTAGCTACAAGTGATTTTTTGGATCAGTGAGGGTAACTAACAAGAGATAGGGATGACGGGGGGAAGAATGGGCCCTTCTTGACCCAAACTCAGCTACCAGTTTGGGTGGGATTTCCCAGCCTGCGCCAAAGGTTTCAGGTCATGGCGCTAGGTGGTGAAAAGTGTCCGAACTCTGAGATGGATCAATCATGATTAAAGGATCGCTGATTTTTGAATAATATATATTATATAATTATATAGATATATATATATATATATATCATATATAATTACAATATATTAATATATATTATATATTATAATATATTATATAATCCAGGGTTAACATTAATAACCTCTAGGCTGTTTAATTGGGAGGGTACCATTTACTGTAAGTGTCAGATTATGAAAATTGGAGGAGTACCCCCCTAATTAATAAACCATGGTTTATTAATCCGGGGTTGACATTATATGGTTCATATATGTTGAATTTTATTAGTTGTTTTCACCTCTTCTTGGAATGATGATCCGATATTACAACAGGTTTTGGGGGAAGTAAACCGATCAAATTTCAGACCTATCGGTGGAGCAGTCTGCACGGTTGGAGCTTAGGGGAAGATAACCTTCCAATGTGTGGGTTTTTCAAGGCACAATTTAGGGTCTGGAATGGTCTGGACATCCATTGCTTGTTTGGGATTAGACTCATCAGTGTCAGGTTCGCAGGCCAACAGTGTCCCTTGACCCCTCTGGATGGATCGAAATTTCAGTTGGAGAACCACCGATTTTCGTCATTCCTCACTATGAAAAACATTGGAAAAACACTTATTCTTGGTACACAAAAACTCCAAGTCTAGAAGTTCAAACGTGTTCGGTTCATGCACTGGAAATCGGCCAAGTATCCATTGAACCAGATTGTTTGGCCGGAACAGCTGCGTTTCCAAGAGCGCCAGGGACCTGAACGTGACGTCCTTGCCTGAGCTCCGGCTGATGATCCATGAGATGTTCGAATACTGTTCAGACCCATTTGCACAAGTCTCCAGTTTGCGATGTCAAAATTCAACATTGACCTGAAAGGGGAAACCAACCAGCGTTTCGTCAATGCTGCAGAAGTTTGCTTCTAGTGGGCTAGTCTCTATTTGGGGAATGATTGCAAATGTACCACTTGATTTGCCAAAATATTTGATAATATTATCATTTGGCAAACATTATCCTCCCCATTGATAACATTTCATATGCCAAAATGTACCACACCCGCCGGTGAATGTGGATGACCAGGCCTTCCGCTTGGTTTACAAACGCAGGCGGTGCAGACTCCCTAAGACACCCAGTGGTTATGGGTTTGGCATTGTTTGGTGGCTTTGTTTTTTGGGTATTACTGCCTGATCAGAAACCGGTGTCATATCGGATGATAATTAATGTTGTATCAGAATTATGATGAATTATGTTCTAGTCCTAGTCCGATATGCGGGGGTTGTTATCAGGAGATGAGATCTTGTTATCAGGAGATGGGATCTATCTATCCTTCTGGATTGATAGTAATTTCCTTCTTATTGGAAACACAAAACATAGTCACATTTTTCCTCATTAGGGAGTAACTAATGGCGGCCCTCTTGTTACAGTGCCCCACTCAGAAAAAAGTAGATTTTTGCCATTTAGAAGAAGTCACCCAAATTGCTATCTTTCTACTTAGTTCCCTGACATTACACCTATAAAACAATATCACCAATCAAGATATGCAAAGAGTCTCTTGGACATCGGACAGACAGATTTTCGACGTGCTGAGTTTGCTGACAGCTGCCAGTCTGTCGGTTTGAACGTTGGTTTGCTCGGCGATTGATGACCACTATGGTCATCCCACATGAGATTTTCAATGATTTTTCAATGGGCATATTCACCCAGAAATTCCTGGATTGATGGTCAATTGATGGTCATGCAGGTTGGAAAATCTGGGGCTGAAGCTCAGAAATCCAGGCCCTCCAGGCGGCTGCGATTTCTCGCCTGAAATCGCCACGATGGCACAAAGATCATCGATTTGGTACCCAACACTTTAAAGATTTTAATTAAAAGGGTAAACAAATACGGCTGACAAAAACTGGGAGGACTTGTCCATACGCCATAGGCTGAGGCTTTGTGCATTTCAGCTTTGACTAGTTCAAAACTAGCGCCAAGATATGCCAAGAACAAAGAGGAACCCCACGCGTTTTGATGGTGGCAAGACGATTTGAAGATCTAACAACTCACCATGAATCAAGCAATTTCATCGCACTTGTCACTTGTGAAGCAATCTTTTTGAATATGTCCCATCCTCAGCCCACTGCGCCTGGCCATGGTGGTTTTAACCAATGCCTCCGCCTCAATTAGGCAAGTTGATTGCCAGCTATGGTGCAGATACCAAAAACACCTGGCTGAATGCCGATGCCTTGGGAGTTCCCCGGGGTCCCTGTCGCATGTGCAAAACCTGCCCGGGTTTGCCGGGCTTCGGCCAACTTTACTGGCCTCAACTGCCAGATGAGGAGCCACGGGGCGAGCCCCGACCCGAGCCCAATGGTCACAGTTCCTTGAGATGTCGCAGATGCGATTGTCCAGGGCACCAACATCAGAACCTGGAGCTCTGGTTGATGGATGCTAGGGTCTCAAAAAGTTATTCCATGTTATTCCCAAATTTTGATTTCCACCCCCAAATAGGTGAAAGATGGTGAAAGCATCTGATCCTTCAACTACCATAATTCCCATTGCTTCAATTCCATCTTCCAAGTCCTTCCAAATCAGGACGTGAAGTTGCGTGCCAAGCAGGTTCGCGCCATCTCCTGGTACCGTCCCCTGCCTCAACAGCCGCGGCTGCCCATGGTGGCGCCGGGCTGGAGCCGCAGCGCTGCGGCGCTCTTCGCGTTGACCGAGGGCACCTTCGATCCCCGGCGCTGCGCGGTGAAGGGCCCCAGGCCACGGGCCTCCGCCGCCGAGGACGAGGCGTTGCCGTTGGTGTCGGTGGTGGCACCCACCAGTTGGGTGAGAAGAGGATTTCATCCACTGCTCTATGAGTGTTTTTGCAAGCAGGAGATTGGGGGAGGTGGGGTCAAAGTTAAATAGCTATAATATGTATATATATATATAATTTATAATATAATATATATATAGGATATTATAGCTATGTCAGCTATTCAAATTAATTATATAATTGCATTGTCCTAGGTCCAAATTCACCACATAATTCTTAATCTAAGCATAGATGATTTTACAACAACATGTCTCAATACAACTGGGGGCCACCGTTGAGGACTACGATCCCAAGGAACTGGTGGTGGTTGACACTGGGCCGGAGCCATCGGCCTTTTTCCAGGAGAAGGCTCAAGAGGATCCAAGGATCATCTACAGAAACCTGGTTGGGTTTAGCAGTCTTTATGAGTTTGCTGTACCAACAGAAAAAATGGGATTTTCCCACAACCTCCAGAAAATAGATTGGATAACTATAGAATCTATAGATGATTTTTCGGGATTTGATGGGAAGTTGAAGAAATGAGAAGAAATTGGAACAAACATAGGGATGAATTTTATGGTTCGAATCAAAAAGATATTGCCAACGAAAATGGAAGCTTTTTGGCGGGTCATATTATTCCGGTAACGACATTTAAATAATTTTAAAATATGTGGAGGGCGGGCCAGACCGCGAGGCCCCGGAGGTAGTATGAAATACCAGTTCGTATAATTAAATGTAGTTACTGTATGTTTAAATGAATTGGATTCCGTATGTTTAAATGGCCAGGCGGGCCAAGGAAAACCTTCCCGGAGGTAGTCTAAAATACCTGTTCGTATATTTTAAAAGTCCGTATATTTAAATGTAGTTACTGTATAGTTTAACCGCGTGTGACCTCCCAATCAAAATGATTAACCCTCCTCTATATTCTTGCGTATTTGATTGGTGTCAAATCACTGATTTTACTGTCCTTCCACCTTTTTTCCAGCATTTATCCAGATGTTCCCAGCCATTTTTCCAGCCATTTTTCCCAGCATTTTCCACCCAAACAGGACACTTCCGCGTGGCCGACAGCAGATTGGACCTTCCGGAGGGGTGGAAGAAAGGTGCTCCGTGCTCGCTGGGTATCAGCGACCAGGACATCTGGGAGAACCTGGGTGAGGCGCAACCCACGTCCTGGTCCTTAGGGATCAAACGTAACGTGGCCATTGAGCTGGCGGCGGGGGAGATCATTGCGCACTTTGATGATGATGATCTGTATCTCGGAAGGAGCCATGTTTTTGGGGTGTCTAGTTGTTGAACGATGTTGAAGTATGGTTAACTATATTTAACTATATGCTGAATTGTGGTTAACTAGATATTCAACTATAATTCTTTAATTGTGCTTAACTATGTTGATTTAAAATTTATATTTAACCAGGTTGAACGAGAGTTGCTTGCTTGTGGTTGAATTTGATGGTGCTGATTTGTATCTTGGGCAAGGTAAGCAATATTACTGGAGAGGTACCAATTAGTACTAAACTTTGTTTAAGTCTACATAGATGGATGAATACATATTGTAACATTGGCTAGACATTGGTGGTCTTATTTTGCTCCAGTTCAACTATGTTAAGTGGAATGGTGGTTTTATTTGGATTTATTTGGGCTGATTATTGAAGCTTGGATTTACCCATGTATGGTATATATAAATACTAACATTGGGAGTATATTGATGGTAAATGTTACCATATATACCATACATGGATCCTATGGGTTGATGGCATTGATTGTATTTATTGCCATCAATATCCTAGGTTCTTTATTGAACATTATCCCAGGATATCCCATGGCCAGGATATTTGATAATTATGTATACTATAATAATTATGTATAGATATACACACGTGATATTATCATGATTATTTTCACGACGAACCAGGATTTTCACGAATCCAAAGCCCGATGACTTCGACTGTTCCCAAACCGACCCGTCCACGATGGTACATCATGGTACCCCAAAGCGGACGTCCACGATTCCACGATGTTTTACGTTTTACGAGGTACGCTCCCGGATACCTGAGTTGGATGTACGAACGCTTGAGCAACGTCTTGAAGAAGTCCAAAGATTCTCCTGTAACCTCGGAGTACATCGAATCAAACATGCCACCTGCTGCTGTAACTTTGAAGGCATGGCACTTGCTGGATTTGTCCGACATGACCTTTGGCTACATGGATGTGGAAAATGATCCACTGGTGCCTAAAGAGCAGCGATACTGGGCAGTTGTTTTTTTGTTTTTTTGTTTGTCAATTATTTTATGTTCCGCTATCACATCAATGGCCATTTCAGGATCCTAGATTGGTGTAAGGGAATATCCCCACAAAATATGGCCTTATATGGTACAGTACCTCCATTTTAGGATCCTGGAATTCCCATTGATCACAGAGCTTGATCAATAAGGGTCCCATCCTCAAAGACTGCGATTAGCATAAGCGTCACTGGACGAATTGAAGCAATATTGAAGCAACCATTAAATGGGAATCAATGATATATATATATATATCCAACAATATGGTTTTCTATCTGGTTAAATTATAACAACCTCACTGCAATGTCACTGGAGACGATAATTTGATTAAGAAGGGGGATCATCAGAAGGAAATGGGCAGAACTCTTCAGGTTGGTTCATTGTTGCAAAAAATATAGGCAACTATTGAATGATTGAAAGATCGTACGACTGACTGAATGACCGATTCAGTGACTGCATGGCTGAACGACATCACATGTGTGTGGACATGACGGTTTTCCTCTTGACTTCTTTATTCAGTCTTTTGGACAGCCACGCACAAGAAGAAATCATAATAGGAGAGTTCCATGATATTATGTTTCATTTTCAACAGTGTGTCAGAATATGTAGACATCACATGTTTTTTCCCATCATCATGATTGTCATATTTTGGATATATGATATTATTATTATTATTAAGGATTCAATTCAATTTTTCCGACCAGCTGCCAGGATATGGTTGGCTCTTTGGCTGGGGTTTTTCCTACATGTTCACCCGCTCCTGCTGGGAGTTGACGCCCGTGCCGGACGTGGAGTGGTCGGAGGACATCAGCTTTTACGAGGATCTGAAGCGCAACAAAGTGCCCGTGGTGCCGGTGAAGCCTCCAGGGGCCTCCAAGGCCAGGTGGAAATTGATGGAATGGAATCCATGGAACTGGAAAAATGATGGAACATCTGAGATATCGGAAGTTAACAGAAATATTTAATACTTAATAATTCAAATGAATAGACAATACAGATTTAAATCCTAGATTTGGGTTTGCAAAAAGGTCGAGATTGACATGAGTAATTATATTGGTGTACGTTTCCTAAGATTCGGATACTCCTCGCATCCCCTTATGACAATTAGTGTCCGGACGAAAATGGAAGGAACTGATCGTTTTTAAGATCAAACACCTTGGTTTCACAAGATTGGGGACCTGAACATTATCCACAATTGGTCTTTTTCAGCTGGGGAAAAACAAGGGGAAAATCGTTTTGGGGAAACCCGATTCCAGGACGCCACCCAAATCTGTATCTTGATATGTTTGGGAGGATTAGATGAATTAGATGATGAGCTGAGAGAATTGAGGTCGTAGCAGGGATTACAACACACCACCAATACGGTTCTTGAAAATCAAGTCATTCATGCTTCCGTTGAAAACCGTACGGGTACCTGAAACTATAGCGATTCGAAACGGTATCCCACTTCTAAATGATCCGAACTGTGTTGTTTCAAGTAGATCAAGTAGCGTTTATATTGGAGTGCTGGTAGGTTTGCTGAATCCACTTGACTCCTGCTTCTATATTTAGTTCAGATGATGATTGTCAATGACAAGTTCAAGCTCTACAACGGAGTCCATCCCACTTGGAATTGAATCCCACTGCCCCACCAGTTGATTCGTTCAAATAGGATCCGACCATTATATTCTAGTCAACATCACTCGAACAATTCTCCAACATATGTTCTGAACAATCCAACATGAACGCATTTTTTAAATCCAGTCACTACATCACTCAACGTTCCGAACACCCCAGAAGGTGACAACCCCTTGACAAACTGGTGTCCAAATGATCCAAACAAGGTCGTCATCATTTTATCACCTCTTTTTTTTGGCATCCTCTCATATCCTCTCTATTACTACAATATACAATAATATAATTCATATAATACAATAATATATAATACATATAATATCATATAATTGTTTTTTGAATCAACCAACTGCCCACATTGCCGCATGGGATCACCGAAAAACACAAGTCACAAAAACAACCCCCATCACAAATCTCCCAATGAAATCACCACAAGGACAACCAATCCATGGCCGATTTCACCATAGATTTCACCATAGATTTCACCATAGATTTCATTCACCTCAGGCCATTTGCGCCCACAGCTACCACGCCAAAGTCAACACCAGCGGTGGCGAATTCAGTGGCGCCGTCCGCTGCGGACGTGCGCTGCCGGAGGTGCCACAGGAGTTGTTGGAGTTGATGCCCTTGGCACAGCAAGCAGCGGGAGCCGTGCCACAACGCATGGATCAGAGCATAGGCGATGGTGGGGTTGGATGATGCTTAAAGATTTTTATGTAGTTTTTTTTTGAAAACGGACGTCAAGTATAATCAAAGTATATTTCATACACACCATCTTCTTATTGTAATCACGACCCCCCCGCCTCCGCCCCCTCCACGAACCCTAAGAGCAGACCCAAAACACTGTATTTTACAGTGTTTTTGTGCCTTTGGCATGGACAAAGTACTTCTTGCAACATGCTGAGAACTGCGTAAATAAATACCAGTGTTTTCGCTTGGCCCGGGCCAAAAACATTGTAAATACCGTGATTTTTGTCACCAGAGGCAAACAAAACATCGTAAATACCGTGTTTTTTGGGCTTCCGAGGCACAAAAAACATAGGTATTTACGGTGTTTTTTGCTCCGAGAGTTTCAAACAAACGTGAAAACACCGGAAAACACCACCTCGTTGACGCTTTTCGGCCACTGCGGGACTGAGAAAAAAGTTGCACGAGTAACAGCGGCAACAACAACAGCAACAACAACAACAACAACAAGCGACAACAGCAACAGCTACAGCAACAGCAACAGCAACAGCAACAGCAACAACACCAGCAACAACAACAAAAACATCGAACTTTATGATCAGAGTGTTGCCCGCCGGACCTCAACCACAAAGATTACCCGAAAATATACCAGATAGAATGCCAGAAAGAATTGCAGAAATTTTCTGAGATAAAATGCGAATGCCAGATAGCATGTCAGAAAATATGTCGACAAAAAATGTCACTTGGTGGGGATCACTCGAAGCAAGTAATTTGTTCCGGCTTTCAAAAATTGACTTAAGACAGTCCCGATACGTTTCTACATGTTTCTACAAACAGACGACGTTACGCACAGAAGCCTTTACACATAGCAGCTTTTACGCGCAGATATTCTTACACAGGGAGGTTTGTGCACAAAGAAGAATGTACACTGACGCCTTTACACACAGAGGTTTTTATGCAAAGAAGGTTTGCGAGCATGAATAAAGGTACATAGGCGTTTTTACACACAGAACCTTTTCCACAGAGAAGCCTTCGCACAGAACAATTTTCACACATGTTTTTTCTACACAAAAAACCATTTGACACAGAGAAACTTGTACACACAGACTGCACACAGAAGTTTACTTTTTTGCACGCAGACACTTTACCCAGAGCAGTTTTTACACAGCAGAAACTTTTTTGCACAGAAGCCTTTGCGCACAAAAAAAATATGCACAACAGTTTTTACAGACAGACGGCCTTTACACACAGAAAATTCTCCGCAGAGAAGTCTTACGCACAGAAGGTTTTACGCACAACAATTTTTACATACGGACGCTTTTACACACAGATGTCTTCACACAGACACAAATTGCACACAGAAACTTGTGCACACAGCATGCGTTTACACACAGCATACACACAGCCACTTTTTACACAGAGAGGCTTTGCTTCCCCTTCTGAATCACCTACCTTTCGTGTCCCCCCTCTCAAGTATATATATATATTTATTTATTTATTTATTTATTCATTTATTTATTTATTTATTTATTATATATTAATATACATATTATTATTATTCATTAATGCCTTCATGTTATTTCAATTGCATGGAATATGTATAGGTATGACACTCGACACTTTCTCATGCTCCAAAAGAGTTAACTTGGATCAGGTCCTGGGGGGTGTTTTGGATGAAACGTGGCCAGCATCTGTGACTTCAGATCATGTTTCATTGTCCAACGATGCAGCTGGATGATAATCCCAACTGACTTGTATGCATTTTGGATCATTTTGGCCATGTCAACTGACTTGTTTGGTCCCAACCTGTCTCAGCTGTTTGCAGGTGAGAAGAGCGGTTTTCGTGTGAGTTTGTCAGAGAAGCAGGAGTTCCTTCAGTGTCGTGGTCAAGCCTGGTTTGCCTACCAGCAGCAGAGGATCACTGAAGCTGGCCCGGGTTCAAATGATTTATTTTGGACATGTTTCTTCTTCCCCAAAAAAAATCTGTCTCGAAAGAAACCCATGGATTGGTATTGAATCATTTTGGGGTCCCTGGGGTTCCCTATTGGGGGTATTTGATGAGTCTCCTGTTTAAAATTTGGTCTCCATTTTGAGGTTTTTCAAGTGGAAATGCCATGGCTCCAAGTCAAGGTGTAAAAAAAAGTCGTTTCCCCAGGGGCATTAGCAAAAACAGATCACGCTTAGGAAAGGAAAAACAAGACGATTTCGGTGACCACCTGGCCATCCCCATGTTAGCTGATGAGTCTGATGAGGTTTCGTGTTTTCTGCCCCAAACAGCACTGTGGGCAGAGACCCTTTGCTGCTGGCCTCATCAGTCAAAAAAGGGCGGAGAGGAGAACTAGTTGCTGAGAAAGATGTGGGGATAGGTGGTCACTGTGGATTGTGTGTTCTTGGTGATCGCAGATGGTCCGAGTTAAAACAGCATGCGCCTGTCAAGATCAACATCCTCACAGCATCGTTTGCGAATCCCCAGTTTTGCTGCTTGAAAATCCAGAACATCCAGGATTCCCCCGAAATGTCTTCACGGTTGTGTGACGCCAAACTTCATGCTTGGGAGGCCCAGATGTGGAGGCTGGAGACTGTGACTTCAGCTGGAAATTGTTCATGGGAAACGCATCTGAGGCTACTTGCAGATGTATTTTTTTTCGAACTGCTGAGTTCCTTCAAGGCAAACTGATGGAGGATTAGCACATTTCTCATTTACTTAGATTTATTTTTGAGTTCTCTTTGAATCATGTGGATCAGCAATCTATCGAATCATTCTCTATCTGACTCTATCTCTGAGTAAGATGTGTTCAAAGAACGTATGAAAGTCAGATCGGTCATCGATCTTTGACCCCCAAGTGCTAGGCACGCTCCGCATTGTGGGGAAACCCGGGGTTGTCCTCCAGGCCACAGATAAGATACCCTCCAGTAATCAAACGTGGAGCTTTTTTTGGTAAACTCATCTATCATCATCTATCCATGGTGGATGTTCAATTGACATGTTTGATTGCCGGAGCATAATCTGTTGTTTGATGTTTAATGATTCTGACGTAAACCACTCCATATCTGCATGTTCTGTGGATTGAAGATCAAAACTTCAGGCGGGTTCACTTCATTCTCGTTTGTTCACTAAAATTGTTCATACATTTGGGGTTTTCCTCAGACTAATGGTCGAATCATCATTTGCATTATGATTACCCGCCTGTCATCAAACATGGCAATGGAGAATCTACCATTTATGGATGATTTTGCCACTGAAACTTAATTTACAGATGATTTTTTGCCCTAGTAAAACCTTCATTTTTAGATGATGTTCCCATATTTTTTGTCCATTCGATTTTTTCCAACTTGGAGATTTTCCAAGTTGTAACCTCAACCCCTCTGAGGTCCAAGTGGCCGAGGGCCAAGGCAGGAAAGCCCTACTCCACATCGAAGTGGCAAGGTTTACAGGAGAATAAGTCAATATCAATGGCAATATCAATATCAATAGCAATATGGGTATGGGTCAATACCTATAGATACCATTTTTAGTGGGATGAACATCCATTTACCAGCTATTTTGATGTTCACCAGGGGTACAAGGTTTTGACACACTGCCATATCAATATCAATAGCAATATCAGAATATCAGTTATTTTTCAATATCAATATCAATGGCAATGTTTCCGTATGGATATGTCTGAGGCTTCAGAGATGTTCAGATGGTTTTCTGAAGGTGACCCACTTTCCTGGAACGCTGATCCAAGACTCAAACGTGCCTTTCAGCACTTGGGAATGAAGTGATTACTTCATTACTTAATGAAGTTTGTTTTCCAATGCGAAATGGTGGTTTTTATTCATTGGGCCATGTTTATCTTCCAGTGGTTTTCATAGTAAGGCCGAGCTGCTGGTCAATGAGATCAGTCACTTGCACCAGGAGTCGGCTGGTCCCAGGGGAAGCTGCATACACCGGGCCAGGGTGTTTGATTCTGGTGATATCAAAATAGATTTACGTTATCTTATGTTCAATCCTGCTTTCAGATGCTATTGGGATCTAATTAATGTGATCTAATGGGATTTGGTGTTTGAGCTTTCCATGGAGGCATTCATGATGTTTTTATTTTTATTTTGTTTAAGGGCATCGAAGGTTCGCCAGGAATTATGATTATTATTTGCCAAGTGGTGCTCAAGGCACACCCCATGCATCACTTTACAAACGCTAGCGCGCACAAACACACACACACAGACACACATCTTTCATTTGCACATCTCCACATTTACATCTTATATATATATATATACATCTTACATACATCTTACATACATCTTATATACATTTTATGCATCTTAGATGCGTTTTTTACATCTTATATACATCTTATATACTTTTTGGTTATATATTATCATATTAATCTTATATACATTTTATATTCATCTTATTTACATCTTATATACATCTTATATACATCTTATATACATCTTATATACATCTTATATACATCTTATATACATCTTATATACATATTATATACATCTTATATACATTTTATGCATCTTAGATGCGCTTTTTTACATCTTATATACATCTTATATACTTTTTGGTTATATATTATCATATTAATCTTATATACATTTTATATCCATCTTATTTACATCTTATATACATCTTATATACATCTTATATATAAATATTCTCTGTCTCTCTTCTCCCTCTCTCTCGCTCTCTCTCTCTCTCTCTCCCCTCTTCCTGCCTTCAGGATTACGTATCGTAAAATTGAGACATAGGTTTCATTATGCGGAAATTTACCTGGAAAATGCCGCGCCCCAGAGTGAGCACCTCGATCAAGCACTGACCTTAACCCTTACCGTAAACCATCGTAAACCCCTCAGTGAATACAAATCCAGTACAGACCCCAAATAACTTTGAAATAAGCCCAACATAGGCCCAAAATCATTCCTTTCTAAATTTAAATAGACCCAACATCCCCCTCTTAATATCCCTTATAAACCACCGGAACCGGGGTACCGCTTTTTGAGGTGTTTTTGTAAGGTACCCACTTTTTTAGGGGGGGTCAAACATGTTTATAAACCAGAGCGTTCTCCCTTTTGGATGCGATGTAAGCAAGAGAAAATATTAACAAATACCATTATATAAGGTTCCGGTTTGGCTGAACGCTACACCAGAATTGCCATTTTATAACCTTAAAGAATCGCCAATTTATACAGATGGTATATTGGAATTGCCATTTTATAAGGAGGGGCATCATTTTGTAAAAAAAAATAATAATAACATAAACTGGTGATGCCCGGGTTCCGGGTCTAATTATAATGACCCAACATAATTCCCGAAAAGACCGAAAATAGACGATTCTGCTCACATCTGCGAACACCCGCGGATACCCCCAACAGGTTGTTGTTCCGAACGCCCAGGCGCAGCGAGCTTCGACGCGAGAAACAGCAGCTACAAAAGCGGGGCCTCTCCCAGGCAATGGGGTACCCCTCGCATTCAATGAGAACTTGGGAAACCATATAAGATGGGGATATAATAGGATGATGCAGTGGGATATAGTATGGAATTATATAAAATATTGGATATAAATGACCAAATGAAAACCCGGGAATCCCAGTATGTGGCTTTAAAACGATATAATGTGATTTAAAACCAACATCCGCCATCCACTCAATTGTCTACATGGGCATTGGATACAGCCAACGATGGTTTGGAATTGTGACATTGGTTCAATTTCGGGATGATGATGATGATGATGATGATGTGATGCTCTACCCAACCATGTGATCAACAAGGTTTGGTTGTTTACTTTTTATAAAACATGTTGTATATAACTGGAATCGGGTGGGAATGTTACCGGGGATTGATGGTATTTGCAGACCTGGCAGCTGACCCGGCAGGGCAATCCGTGGACGTATCTGGGATGGGTCAAAAGACCCTGGTACTGCAGTGCTCATGCGGAGAAAACCGAACATTATATCTATATATAATTATATAAATTATATACATATCGTATATTAATATGTATAATTGCCCAAAATATGATCTTCGGGGATTTACCCCCCCAACTCTGGTACTAGGAGGGAAAATTGAGCAGAGTTCAAAGCCCTTGTTCGGGGATTATTCTAACCAATATTTGGGGAACATCACAGTCCATGAAGGGGGAATCCCTTTTTCAACCAACCAGTGTAAAGGATCCACCATTTAGTTCGGTGATTTTCCCAGCTAGGAACCTCATTTATAGGGGATTTCCAGGCGTTTCCCATTCACACCTCTTAATTTGCAAGGGATTTCCAGCCAGGCACGTTTGATGACACCGGAGGGGCCCTGTTTTGAACCATGGAGACAGCGCCAGGCCCAACTGGTTGAAACCCAACTGGAGGCTGCCAAGCATGGGACAGAACAGACGAGGCGGGCGACGGCTGGTGAGTTCTGAAACGCGATGATTAATCTGTCCATTGGTCAAGAGGAAACGGTGAAGGGAGCTATTCATACTCCCTAGCAACGGGCAACCAGTTGGAACTACCATTCGATCGTCCCAAACACATCATAGTTCTAAAACGGGTATGGGTTTTACATGGTTTTACCATCAAAAATTATGATTTTGACCATCGAACAACGAGAACTTATACATGATCCGAAGCAAATGTCGATTGACACAAATTATATTGTAATTTAGTGAGTATATAATGCATTATATATATATGATGTTTTTATAATGTATATACAATGTATTTTATTTCATGTGTACATATACATGATGTAACTGTGTTTTAATGTAGGTAGAATATAGTTATAATATATGTAGAATGTACATTTGCTATATGATATGATGTATATATGATGTATAATATGTCATAGATATAATCAATCTGTGTTTCAGTGTAGATTTAATGTAGATCTTTATATAATGTATGTATACGGGCAAACCCCTCAGTTTGCCCGCGCCGACGCCGACGACATGTCCGAACATCAAAAAACACTGTGTTTTGTGGGACAAAATGCACATGTCCATGATCATGGCTTTCATCTTGCAACGC
>Ga0126342_10003764_pt1 | contig 25401 bp, 23 predicted proteins | sample Cyp1metagenome_FD_92528 | JGI IMG/M metagenome (GOLD analysis project Ga0126342, IMG submission 92528) | Coral microbial communities from Lord Howe Island, Old Settlement Bay, Australia - Cyphastrea 1 metagenome | ecosystem: Host-associated > Invertebrates > Cnidaria > Coral ... | reverse complement strand
CTTAGGGGCATATACCAGATCTTTAGACACATATTTTCTATAATTCAATATTCCCCCTTAAAATGCATTCAAATTGCGAATCGATGGACATACAGTCACCGACAGAATTATGGAAAAAACATAATTGGAAACAATAATTATGGAAAAAAAAGGTTCGTAACTTTTCTATCATAGACAGGCGGCGCCTGTAAATTGAAACTTTTTTTTTTCCATAATTCTGTCGGTGACTGCAATGTTGATTAATGATGATTAATGTGGTATGTACCCGTATTGCCGATTTAACACGTTGTCTACATTTTCGGGGGGTAATAATGGTAATACAAGACAACAATCGACAGAATTGTGCAAAAAAAAGAGGTTAAAATAGACAGGTGAAGTGGTAAGTGCTCAGTGCTTGCGCCACTGCTTTTGGTCTAAAAGACTTAAAGAAGTCGAGTGGCACTGCGCGTAGGGACCGTCTACGACCAAGTACCGCACTTGGTGTCCGTGGGCTACTGGCGAATGCTCTGCAAGCACGTGATACATAGCTTTGTATGAATACCTCAATGGACCGGCGAGGATGAGTTGCATATGTTGCATAGACAGAAGAAAGTCGATGAACCTAAAAGGACGTGTTTGTATATTCAGGCAACAGCAATGGCTGATGCAAATGTGCTAACAGCATGTCTCATCCACCTCGCAAAACATGGTGACATAGAGCTCTCGCGGATGCAGGAGGGAGTCTGCAAAACAACACAAGTTACACCAAGCAACTGAGAACTTCTGGGACAGCCACACCCCATTTCTGAGCTGGTTCTCAGGGTCCCAGTCTGGGATTCAAGATGGAACCTCCCCCCCAAACAAAAAAAAACCATCCTCCATAGATTCCCCATACAACGGAAAAGAACAAATACACCGACTGAGAAAATCCAAGTTATCCCAGATATTCATATTCCAATATTATCATATAATATCATATAATATCCCAGTAATAATGGGTGATTCCAGATTTTCATATATTTTCATAGGCTTTCAAACTGGGGATATTCATAAAATTCTTCCAAGATCCCCATAGAAACCCTATGGACCATGGAATATCCCATAGGGCCATAGGGTCCCCCACATCTTGCCATGCTGCCAGACCCCAGCAGCAGCAGCCACTGCTCCCCCACCACGCAAGCCGATCATCAAACGTCGAGGAAAGCGATTTGGGGGAATCCTCAGAAGCCCATAGATCATTTCCAAGGGAAACTATGCATTTTCCATAGATCATTATATATATAATATAATATATATATATACACGTATTATATGTATATATGTGATTATATGTGTATATATATATTATATGATACTATATGTATAATATATCTGTGTTAGTTTACAGCAGGCTAGATGCTTCATGATGCTTTTATTCTTCGAACATGCTGATTTTCAATTGGCATGATTAGCAAATGGTATGCATTGATGAGATGAAACCAAGTCACCAAGTCCACGCATGGACGATTCCGATAGATTCTCATAGGTCCTTGCAACATGTTGAAAATATTTGAAAATATTATCTATCACATATGATTCGGATCAATCATGCCAGTTATTTATGAAACGATAGCAGTAGCATGATCAAAACATATTTAGCATTACTGTACTATGATCAACCATTATCAACTATAATCAAATAAAGGGCCTGCGACTTGACCCTCCGGTCATGTACGACAGCTCACCATTTCTCCCCAATGTTGCGTATGATCCCTAGTTGGGTTGACAGTTGAATTACAGTAACGATCCCCATATTGGGCACTTGATGTTCCCAATGCGTATCACATTGGAAGACCTTGAAGATCTTACTGTAGCTGGCCCCATCCATAATAGAACCTGCTTTACGTGGCTTAGGTTTTGCTAGGATATATGCGTACATTGATCCTGACTACAATAACCCTGGCTTATGACTATAGTAAATCATATCTGATACCGCGCCTGTAATGTAGAATCCAGTATACCTCAATGTTCCAATCTCCTGCCACGGTGGAGTTTAGACACACTGGCCCCAAAAACCAGCAGGGCATCTAGGCTTAGCCAGGAAAATGCTGAAAACACTGGCTGGTGAGTTTAAACTTTTAAACATTTGGTGTCGAATGCAGATCAATAAACCCCTGGTAGTTTGACTTAATTGAGGGATGCTGAATTCTGTATACAGTATATAGTAGCAAATCAGCAAATTCTGGAGGACAATCCCTGTATTGAATCAACCAAACTTCACTAATCCGGGGTTGACAGTACTCCAACCCATTTTTTTTTTCGAAATTTGATCAACACATAAAGCTAGGAGCACAGAATCATGTGAGAATCTGTTAGAATGTCAAGATTATGCACCCTTCAGTCCAGTCAATGGAAACTCCCCACTGCCAATGGGTCAACCATCCATCCCCCTTCCATGGATTGCCAACACCAGGCATACCGGGCTCAGCGCTGGGCCAAGTGACAAGCTCAAAGGCCGTATCAGCAACTTGAGGAGTCCCGCCGATGCAATGCACGCCTCGGGATGCAGCTTGGATGCAGCTTGCAGCCAGGTGGGTGTTGATTGTGTTGGGCACAGATTTTTTTTGGGGGGAATTAAGGCAGTATGCAGCATTCTAACTCATAATCTCGGATGAGAACATGTCAAGGCCAGATTAGTTACAGTACAGTACTTAGCCTCACCAGTTCACCTTTCCCAACCGACAGGTTGTGACAGGTTGCCAGAAACAACGGTGGTGGTGGCATGGGCACCAAAATGCGATTGTCCTTTGGAGCGAAGGCCGTGACATCTTCGGGTCGTGAAAATGCACGTCCCATGGCAAGCTTGGCTGGTCCCAGATCATCCCAGAGCTGTGCAAATTTGGAACATACCCTCTGGTAAACATACAAAAAACTATGGAAAATCACCAGTTTCAATGGGTAAATCCACTATTTCTATAACCATTTTCAATAGCTATGTTAAATTACCAGAGGGTAACTCAATACAGAACTGGAACCACCAAGCGATGTTCGATTACACCGAGCGCTTTGCATCACTTTGCTACATTGCATAAATTGATATAAATTGTATTAGTTTTGCTTTGAGCCACAGCAAGTCTGGGTGCAGTGACACAACTGTCGAAAAAACGATCGTGCAAGGCATCACATCTTCTGAGTTTTTTGGTACGAAAGTGCTGCCTGTTCCCCAAGTGGCCATTGGAATATAATGTTCATAGGCTAAAAGATGAGAACTCATCAATTTTAGAGGTACCCATATTATATTTTCAGACAACCCCCATATGCCCTCTGATATCTCTGACAGAGAAAGCTGACAAGAAAAATCCGCCCTGAGCTTTCCAGCTGTGATATCCCGCCAAAGAGGTTCGGGTGCGCCTTGGAAATAGCCAGCAGGCCACGAAATAAATGGCGATGATATCAAAAGCAGTTGGCACAGTGATGAAATCCATTTATCCAGTGATGGTTATTGATATAATGATTATCCATTTATGATCCATTTAATGGTGATTGCAGTGATGAAACACATTTGATGATTATCCAGTTATGGACCAGTGATGATTGATGGCATTGAACCAAGTCTTTTGGTCGTTCAGAAAGGGCCGTTCCGTGATGGAAGGGGTTCATCGATGATAATTTGTAGAGATACCTAGGGTATCCTAGGGAGTCATGTGCAACACCTTGGCTCCTGTCTTCATAACCTGAAATCTTCCGACTTCTCTTGCTGAATTGTTGCTGCTAGAGGCTCATTGTCTCATATGAGTCAATGAATAAAGCAAAACACATGTTGCTTTGCTATGCACAACCCACCCAACAGTTCTGAAAGCCAAGATTGCGCAGATCAAATATTGCAAGCTGCTACCGTTGTTGCTTCATTCTACCATTTACATGCGGACAACTACACGTTCTACTGGCGAATCGCCCACTTTCAACACAGGCATCTGCGGAGATTGCCATCCACGTGCATCATCGGATGTAGCCACAATTGAACGGTTTGATACTCGCTATATCTCGCTATGGTCCGATACTGTCAAAATGTATGGACCCAAGGTTTTGCATGTTGACCCCTACCCACATGAATCACATCATCGGGCAAATTGTCATCATTCTCAAATCAGACATGATGAGGTTGGCACGACTCTTTTGCCAGAAAGATGGACCAACCAACATGATACTTGATGATTAAATTAAAATGGCACAACATTCCCTATTTTGTTTTACAGTATCATGATATCCCGTTGATGGTTTAGTATCCCATTCTCAATCCCCATTTTATTATATCATGAATGGTCTTGTCTATTCCATTTAAAGGTATATACAGTAATATCCCATTCAAAAAAAATCTTAGAATCTTAGTCCCCACTATGAATATATACATCTATATATTAAATATATATATATATATGTAACATATATCCCATAGGATCCATGTATGCTATATATGGTAACATGGATCCCATCAATATACCCCCTTTATGTTAGCATATATATATATAGCATGGCTTTTCCATGGCATGTCAGCCGTCCCCACTGAGGTGTTTTTCCCACTGAGGTTCCAAGCCCGCGTCTGCTGCCGCGAAGCTCTTGCAGCAAGGACGATGGAGTTTCTGGAGCCCAGGCGGATGGTTCCAAGGATATTGGTGGAGATGTGGATATCAGGATTAAATGGGAATATTGTGGCCATATTGTGGGCATATATATAATGATATAATAATATATATATATAATCATAATATATATATATATATAATCATAATATATATATATATAGTATGATTAATTATATATATATTATGATTAATTATATATATATATATAACCAAACAAAACTACTAAGCATCGTTTTATGGGAACAAAATGGGAATGTAAATGGGAATATAATGGGATATTGCGGATATATCATGTGGATATGATTGGGATATAATAGGGATATCATGGGAATATCACGGGAATGTAATGGGCCCGGGATATAATTGCATGACATGGGCTATGATGGCTTGTCAATTGATATCCTCTGGGTACATGAAACCCTCTATCAATGGCCCGAGAGGATGGGTATATCAATCACTATCATGTGGCCAAGTGGCGGTAGATTCCTGGGATTCTCTGGTCGACCCATTGATCATTTCCTTATGGCTCATGACTTGACTAACTGGGTAATCGTTTGGGACGGACATCAACCAGTACAATACACGTCTTGTTGAGCTGGGTTTGTCCGTCAAGATCCCACTGTTTGTCATATAGTCCCATGGTTTTCCCTAATTTTGCCACAAAATTGCAATTTCATATGGGGGTAATGATCTTCATTTTTTGGGGCCAACCCGGCCGTTGTTTGGCCATCTGGGGCCCTCGGGTGGCATCTCCTTTCTGACTGGCTTCAGGACTCGGAGACACCTCTGGAGGAAGGCTTCACCAGCTTATACCAGCTTTGGGAGATTTCTACAGGCTTTACCATGGTTTAGCCCTATAAATGATGCTAAAACACATGTAAAAAAAAACAAGGGGGTCTTGCATGTTGCGCGAGATTGTCCCTTCGACCAAGTGAGATATAAACCATGCATAAGGTGAAAATCTGAGTCAAGTTCAAAGACAGAACAAGTTTCATCCGTTCTTCTCCAACGTATGAAAAACAAAAACAACAACACGACATGCATGTTAAACCTTTCCTACATTGCTGAGTTCATCTGCAATGAAAATATGCAAAATGTCACCGATTTCGAAAGCCATGGCACCTCTCGAGGGGTACTGATGTCCACCGGCTCCAAAGCAGCCCGGGCACGGGCCACCTGCGATGCGCACATCCCTTCAGCGGAAAAACCATTGAAATTCGTGAAAGAACAGCTGGAACACCTCATGGTTCATGTTTATTATTGTGGTTGAGTTCTTTGATATGGTTGATGATTTGACAGATTTGATTTTGATTGATTTTGTTCTATATTCTATAGATCTCAAATGGTTGATGGTTGATGTTAAAGTAAGATATGGTTCTTCTGGGATGAATTCACTACCCATGTTCCTGGGAAGCCACGCTGAACAAAAAATAGGGTTGATTGAGGATATGCAATTATCTTGATGTCGGGTATGATCAAGTATGCAATCGGGATTGAAACAAATGTACCGTAATTGGATACAATTAATACAATGATGATGCATGAGTCTATTTACAAAACTATACTTATTCTGAACTTTGTATAAACATATTAATTACAGATGTTCATGTGGGTTTAGCTTGAATCCCATGTTTTGTCGTCATTTCCCCGCATGAAGATTGCAATAAACAGTGGGCCCTGTATTCAAGTGTTGAATTCCTCTTCTGCCAAGCTGACCAACATAGTCAGGTATCACTCCCACCTCTGACCAATCAGAGCAAATGGAACCGCTCCAATATGAACTCCTGCAAACAGCTGATATTCATCCATGGGCGGATTCAAACTATCATCCAACATGCGTGACTACTATATCTTCATGATCTTCATGGAAGAAACTGTGCGTTGCAATTTTCTGCTCATCCTAGATACCTGTACCTTGCAAGAAACACAAACTGAAACACTTCGTGTGAAGGGAACAATCCCCAAATATCTGGGCAAGCTAGGGCCGGCCCTTGTCAGTTCGCTGTTGTGTAGCCAGTTGCTCATCCCCCCAAATCAGATAGACCCTGATAAAACAATCATCAATTCTTGTAGGAAGCTAGTCTTTCAACCCCCAAGTCGGACCAGAGTCTATGTCTATGTTCGGATCGCAATCTCGTCATTGGTCACCAGAGCCCATGGGGCATCCCATCAAATTCCAAACACATGCCCCATTTTAGATGCCTAAATTCCAGTAAATCCCATCAATGTTAGGTGGGGATGGATGGCAAAACACTCTCTACTCACCTAGAAAAACCTTCAGGTCTGTCCTGGAGGCAACTTCCGCAGCTTCATCTTCAGAAGCCTTGTTCACCTGGCGATGAAAGGCAAACAAGATGGATATTTTTTTTTGGAATTCTAGGAGTATAACCTACCAAACATGATACGTGGGGGAATCAACAATTAAAGCATTACCTATAATATGGGTGCGGGTCATCAAGAGATCGAATGTTCCCATCTACAAGTCCTGTTACCAAACGAAAACAGCTTAATGTGGTAAAACCAAGAAGCTAAGAACCCATTCTTCTAAGATTGCCATTTTTTTACACAAAACAAAAACCTGTTTGTGATTTGGTACTTCCATAGGTCCATGTCATGTTATCCAACTGTGAGGCCATCAACAACTGTGAGGCCGTCAGGCCTGTGCGATCAGGTGCACTTCCTCCTCGCGTAGGCCTCAAAGGATGGAGATCAGGGGAAGACTCCTGGGAAAATTGGGCTTTTGACCATTGAACATTGGTAAAACATGGTGAAACATGGGGATTTAACCATCAAACATGGTTAAAATTGGGGGTTTTAGCATCACACATGGTAGAAAGTGGAGGGTTTTGCTGATTTATATAACCATGAAACACATGGCTATTAAACCATCAAACATGTAAATATAATATATCTTATCCAAGCGTCATAATTGTATTTTCATCAACAATCAGGATTTCAGCAATATGATATGGCTATGGGTCAGTTCACCCATGGTTTGCCCCGGGTTCTTTTACCCTTCAAATAGCTTTCATTTATGGATGTTTATCCAAAATATGGTATGGTAGAGTTTTGATCCATCCAGGTCTGTCCAGAGATGGGAGAGTTAGGGGATAAATTTGATGATTAATGATCATGAACCACTGGATTACAGCAGGATACAGCAGGTATATACTCCATGTACCATCATCTTTCAAGAACATCATCATCGCCTTTGAAAAAAGGATGACAGTTTTACCCTCTGGTAAACTAACGTAACTATGGAAAATCACCATTTTTAATGGGTAAATCCACTATTTCTATGGCCATTTTCAATAGCAAACTGTTAGTTTACCAGAGGGTATGTTGATCGTCATTCACATTCCCAAAACATTGCCACATGGTATCCTTTCAGGGGACCATCTGATGTGTTGCTGCCAAGAACTTCTGGTCCACATTCAGACTGGAGGTGTGTACAAAGCTTCAAACCAATGCTTGATGCAACAGCCATTCAACATCATTCATCATTCAACGCACATAATCAGAAATATGATCATCAATTATATGTACATATCATTAATTACATATCTACAATATTCCACAATTAATGATATGACATATCAACCCCTTTTCTGACTCTGACCCACCTTTCCCTTAAACACATCAGCTATCCAAGCTCTCCATCCCCTGGGCCGTCCGGACGTCTGAGGGCCGCCTCGCGGTTCTGCCGCTCCGCCGCAATCTCCGAGTGGAGAACCTCTGTCTGGACGCAGGCCTGGCGGCGTAGCTAAACCCATGGCTTTGCCATGGGTTTTCCATGGGTTTGCCATGGCTTTGCCATGGGGTTCCCATGTTAAAACCCATGGGTTTTCCACGGATTTTCCATGGCTTTCCCGGAAACCTCGGTGAGCTCTTCGCGAATCTGCCATCGCTCTTCGCGACCACGAGCCTGGAATTGCATCTCTGGCGGACGAGACTCGAGGGATCGGGATGGCTTCCTACGATATGGTCATGAAAAGAAACTATATTATATATATACATATATATATATTATATATATACATATATATATATATATTATGTATATATATATATATTATAACTAGTGTGGGTAAAACAATGTCATAAACCACAGATTTGGAAATGATTTATATATTATATAACTACTGGTTGGTGGTTTTAACCATCTTGAAAAATATGAGTTCGTCAATGGGAAGGATGACATCCCATATATGAAATGGAAAATAAAAAATGTTCCAAACCACCAACCAGACTAGTGTGGGTAAAACAATGTCATAAACCACAGATTTGGAAATGATTTGTAGCACCAATTTATGGTGACTTTGGGGGATCGTCTATTGTTGTTTTACCCACATTATACAGTAGATTATAGTAAATGTATATGTAAATGTAATGCAGTAGCCAATATACAATGAAAATAATATGAACATCAACTACATGAGGTCTTGACTAGCGCATACTCTGGCAAATGCTCACAATTGGAGGTTGCTTCAGAACTGACTGGGATTGTTACTTCATTTGAAAGTGGTAGGGGTCCACCATTCGAAATGGAAGGGTATGTGTCTCTGGATTTCCAAAGATACTTGGAGAACCACATGACGCGACTAAATACAATTTTCGGCAACTGAAAGCAGCAGTTCAGTCACTGACCTCTTGCAACTGCAATTCTTTGTGCAGCTGTTCTCTCCTTTCTTCTTGCACCTGCAGTTAAACACACGGCAGGAATCCAGGGGCCCCAGTCGATTTTGACGGCGAAAATGGGAACCGTTCTATGCTCAGTGCCCAAAAAAAGGGTTTTGTCTACACCTCGTCATTTTTGGATCTCCTATGGATGGGAGGTATCTAAAACCTCTAATCCACATCAACATTTACTCCAGCGTGTTCGACCCGAAAGGACAACAGGAAATCACAGCATTTTGGGTCATTTTCCTACCCCCCACATGATCATCTCACTATCCTCGATGAAATCCTTGGGTATCCCTGGGCTGTCCCAGACCAATAGTCACAAGAAAGGGGCACCCTACCAGAAATATCATGATCATTCATGATCCTAATTTCACAATTCACCTCCAACCCCGTTAACATACAAAAAAAATACAATAGTTTTGCCTGTTCCAGGATACCAGCTTCATCCCCTCCCATTTTCTGCAGGTTTGTAAGAATCCACCAATGAATAATATATGAATTAATAATCATATAAAATCCCCGTTGATGGTGAGACCTATTCATTATTTCATTATTAAATATCATGAAAAATCCTCGTATGATCCGCTCTCATCCTGAAAATATCGTTGATATTCTGGTTGGTGGTTTCAATCCCTCTGAAAAATATTAGTCAGTTGGGATGATTATCCCATATATTATGGAAAATAAAAAATGTTCCAAACCACCAACCAGTATTTGTTGATGGTGAAACATCACCATGACTCAGTCGGTGACCTTTCCCTCCCAGTTGCGCCCAACCGGTAACCGCAACCGTCGAAAACGCCACAAGCGCTCCTTCGCTTGGCGCCGCGCGCGTTGCCGCCGGCTCTGGAGCTCAGCCTCTAAGGCTTCGAGCTCCGTTCCGCGGTCCTCGTTAGCCACCTGGGCTGGACAGCTATCATCAGCTATCATCAGCTATCATCAGCTATCATCAGCTATCATCAGCTATCATCAGCTATCATCAGCTATCTATGGGGTTATAAATGGTGATATATATATATATATATAAATCAACAAAGATCTATATCATTAGATATCTATAGTATCTATACTTTGATGGGGAAAGCAACAACAAATTTAAACATCATTGGAGATATTATATGAGTGGCGGACAAAATTACATACTTCCCGCAATGGACATGGCCAAAGTGGGTGGTCTCCTATCGGTTGTGAAGGTTTGTACTTCCATGCTATGTACAAAAATAGGTCAAGTGGAGGTAAGTGGGTGGTCCCCTATCCGTTGTGAATGCTTTCGCACAAATTTAAACAACTCATGTCCACTCCCCACTACTTTAGTCTTCAGCTAATTTTGTTGGTTACTCATATGGAGAAATGAACCAACTTGTAACATCGTTTTTTATTGGGGGCGGACATTCCTGTGGGAACCGGAGTTGTTTGTTTGTTCCATGGTTGTGGTCCCATCTATACAACCTTTGAAACATATCAAAAAGAATGTGTTGAACACTAGAAAATTACCACAACTTGCAATGCGATTGTCCGGGGACAAAGTTTTCCGCGCAATCGACACAAAACGCAGCTGGAAAAATATGGGAAGATGATCATCATGATCTAAAGAAATTGGGGTGGAGACCTCCACCAATTGCTCTGCAAACAAAAAGGGGCTGAAATCTCCAGTTTAAGCAGAAGATCCAAAGGTACAAAAATGAAGTTCAAACCTCCGCAAATGGATTCTTCATTAATTAAGCAACAAGAATAAGGAAACATGGTGATATGTCAGATATTCTCAGGAGACTACAACTCCACAGAACTGGGGGGAACCGATCATTGAAGCGACATGAAGCGGCCGGTGGGAACAAAACAAGAGAGCTGGAAATTGTCCAAAAACGAGTTTCAACGGCCATTTCGACAAAATGAACTTACCCTCTCGTTATTTAACATAGCCATGGTATAGATGGCCCATAGAAATAGATGGTTTACCTATTAATAGCATGGGGATTTTCCATGGCGAACTGGCAATGTCATAATCAGATGGTAATGTTCCGGACGCAATGGATACTCTCTGAGTAGTTTCGCTGAGATTGACCTGACCTTGGAGTTAATTAAAGGCCGCTGCTGTCAAGAGACATCTTCTTCAATGGTTGGCGCCTTGACGCGTAGCTGTTCTTCAGCCTTGCCATGAACAGATCGTACAGAACTTTGCACCACTCACAATTGATCCGTTAATGGTGACATGAGTACCAATGGAAAATTTATATCTAATTAGTCATGAAATGTCATGAATCTATCAACTAATGACATATATCAATTACACAATTATACAAATATCTCGCAGCCATTATGAGGATACTAATGACTTACTAAATGGGACACCTTAAGAAAATGGTGATGCGGGAAGCCCCCCAATCCAGGCGAATGGAACGGAATTCCGAGGCAGGACAGCTTACAGACTTCTCCGAAGATCTTTGAAGTTCTGATGGCTACCAGAATGTATATATATATATCCAGAATATGTTTGAAGTTTGAAGTTTTTTTTGCACTACAGTATGATTTGCTTGCAGTATTACTGAAGTTTTCCCATCTAATTTGAGATATATTGAGATACATTTGCCAACTTCCGGATCAGTCTTACAGCTGGGCAACATCTGACATGTGCACCATGACTTATCCCTAGCCCTTTCCACAGTCTTAAACTCAGGCATTTAAAACCTTCAGATACCTTCAGCGCAGGTTGAATCTATTTATTTCACAAAAAAAAAACAAGTGGATATCTGGAGGTTTCCTAAGTCATGTGACTTAGTATTGAAACAACAGTGAAACAACCATCGTGACAACCGGGGATCCCCCATGACTTAAGAAATCCCCACCTGTGGAAAGCGACACCCAAAAAAAGACATCAGGGCCATCATGACATGGCGGACCTGCTGCAAGGCATGCGTCAACTTCTCATGTCTCAGGAGGGCGGCTTGTAGCAAGTCGTCCTCCTGATGCTGATTGGGTTGATGGTCCAAGGAACATCTACAGTTTTTTCAGTAAATTAAAGGTTTACTCGCATCCAAGTCTGAAGTCTGTTACTCAACATGAAGTTCCGGACCCGGGGGCCCGGCCCGTTTCAACAAAATCCAATAGCAGGTGATCTCATCCAGGGAAGGGTCCCAGCTCCAGGATTGGTTGTCCGAATCCAATGCAAACAAATGCGTGCAATGTTCAATCCGTAGATTCTGATCCATGTACCACATCAGTAAAATGCTAATATCCAAAACCACTAATCATACTCAGCCGCACCATTTCAATACATCATCATAAGCACATAGGAAATTAATAAATTTGAATAGATTAGATCATTTCCAAGGCTATTCACCTAGAAAGTGCCCAAATGTTTCTGAAATTCACCGCCAGCTGGCTGCATTTCCGGCTGCGTGGCTCTCCTCTTCAGCTGAGCTGCGGCTCAGCGGCCTGATGTTGAGCGATGGAGCTGGATGTCATCATCGACAAATCACAGAAAATACAGAGACAAAATCACACAACAAATATATAACATTATAAAACATTATATACAGTAATATCATACAACATTAATAAATACATAATTATATATAACATGATACAAACATATACACATATACACCATTATAGAACAGTATACACCATTGTGTAACATTATATAAATTATATAACATTATACAGCATTGTATAAAATTATACAACATAGTATAACTAACATCATTATATAACATTATATCACACAGCAGTATGTAATAAGAAAAAATATAACATCGTAATAAATGGACTTAAACACAGTAATCACTGTCACCACCTTCACCACCATCACCGTCATAATCTGGCTGGTGGTTTCAAGCCGCTGAAAAAATACATTGGGCAGTATCATCCCAAAATACGGTCAAAAATCAATAGATCAGCAACATCAATATATGCTCAGTATCATCCCTTAAATTGTTTGGTCAACAGTATCATCACAATATCATCCAAAAATGAAAAACAATTGGGTTTGTCTGAAAATAGTGTACCCCTAAACCCAATGGTTGATGATCATTATCCCTACTTTTTATGGCTATTTCATTGGGGGTATAGCCCATTTTCAGACATACCCAATGATCCCTGACCGTAAAAACCCACTAAGTGTGGCCACCTCCTCAATGAGACTGGAGACTCCACAGCACATTCGGCCTGGATCCAACAATCCGATGGCAAGTTTGCGACCAAAAACTGGGAGTTGACCATCAAACATAGTCAGTTCAATCGATTTTTCGGGTGATTTATATAGAATAATGGAACATCATGGAACATTTGGGATTTAGCCATTCAAAGTGGATTTCAAACTGCAAAGAACTGACGCACATCGCATTTCAATCGTCAAACATTGAGGATGTCAGCAAAACATATCCAATTCAATGCAGCGGTTTTCCAGGGAAAAATATACAGGAAACTGGTGGTTTCTAGAAGCCAAATATGGATTCTGTACGTAAAGGCTCCCTTAAACTTCAGGGACAATGGCATGTTTTTTTCCCTCCCGTAACCTATGGCAACGGACAATTGCCTCAGCTTCTCTGATCTCATGGCGCAAGACTTCGCCTCGATATGGGCACTGGGTGGGCTTGAAAAACCAGGACCTTTATGGGTATGGGTCAATACCTATAAAAATACCATTACTATAGTGGGATGAACATCCATTTTAACCCAGCTATTTTGGGGTGAACAGAAGGGGTACAAGGTTTTGACGCATCCCCTTATGTTTAACCTGAGTTTCAATGGACCGGTTACAACGTGGAATAAGCTCTTGCACAGTTTTTGGGAGCCCTTTAGATGGCACTCTTCGTTTCCCGCCTCAGCTATTAGACATGAGCAAATCCCATTACAGTAAGCTGTAAAAAAACATTGAAGTTCCCTTCCATGACACTCCAACTTCGCCTGATCTGGTGATAAAGCGCAGCTGGAACATCCCGAATCGAAAGCTGAGGTTTCCAACTGTGCTTCAAGACCTCTTCCTGCACCGCCTCTGCCTGATGGCAATGAGATACTGCAGTTCCTTCAAAACCTTCCATTGCCAAGAAAGCAATGATGATTCCCAATCCTGAAATTCACGTTTTGGGGAATAAATCCCATAAATCCCATATAAAACTCACCAATTCATATATCTATGTATATCTGTATATATATAATATATATAATATATATATAATTATATATATAATTATATATATAATTATATATATATACACAATTATACACATACATATCATTATAATATATATATATATAATAGTTATCTGTTTGGTGGTTTCAACCCCTCTGAAAAATATGACTTCGTCAGTTGGGATGATTATTCCATTCCCAATATGATGGAAAGTCATAAAATTCCATGGTTCCAGTCACCACCAAGCAGTTATATTATAGAACAGATATACCATCAATTAACCATCCATATATACCATCCATTAACCATCCATATATCATCCATATATCATCCATATATCATCATATATCCATTAATAGTTAGTATGGGGAGAAATCCCCTGCCGGTGAGGTCACCATCACTGGAGTCCCACCTGCTGCAGAAGTTCGTCCTCTTGCTGCAAGGCCTGCTGAGCCTCCCAAGGTGGGCCCAGGCCCGTGGGCCAAGAAAAGATATGTTAGAGACATAAAATCTGACTAAAACATGTTAAACCAACTATTAATACTATTATAATCTATTATATAATATAACTTTTGACATGACTTCGTTTAGACATGATATGATTTCACGTTTAGACATGATATATATACACACACACGATATGACTTCGTTTAGAATCGTTTAGACTCATGTTGCTTTGGCTTAAAACTTCTACCACGATCGGGCCTTCCATCCCACAGATGCCGTGCCTGCCACAGACTCCAAAGGAGCTGAAGCTGCTCCTCGCCATGGTATGGCATGAAACCGTATACCGCAAGGATTGGATGGATGGTTGCTGGATGTTGCTGGTGAACTTGTATAGGTGAAAACAACAAAAAGTGACCATGATCAACATCTTTCAAATTCAGGGTCTCAATGCTTGGCCTGTACCGCGTACGGTGAAGTTTTTGTTCTATATGGCAAAAATTGCTCAAATTTTCACCAGCAGTGCAGGTGCGCGCAAGCCACCGTCCTCTGACCTGCCAGGTGCCATAGATGCAGGGCTGCTGTGTGGTTGGGGCCATTGCTAGTTGTAGTTGCTTCCATCTTTTAAGTCAACGGTACGTCGGTACGTACTTTTTGTGGTCTGAACATGCCCAAATGGATCCAACAAATGGTCATTGTTTATCTGGAAATGGAATGACATCCCGATAATTTCATCCATACATTGGAATTTAGGGGACCATTGGGATCCATGAAGGGTACCCCCTTTTGGGACCATGTCCAGAAAACTAGAAATGATGCCTGCGGTGTGCTGGAAAAATGGTTTCAATATGTTTCAATCAATCATCACTGGCTGGGAAGTCCACTACACATGGAGGTTTTAATGGGAAAATCATCTGTACATGGTGGGGATGTGGTGATATGTAACGTATTTGTTGTGTTTTCATGTGGCAATTGTACGTCCATCATACGTCTCCACCATCATGTGCTGTAGACACATTCGATTCGAAAGATTTCTGCACATCAGTATATCGCGGAAATGACATACAAAGCCCCCGGACCGTTGAGCACTCTGTTCAGTCGTCAAAGGCTTTACCTGACAAGACACAATGGGAGATAGACAAATTTCCAACAAATAGATGGATACAAATAGGTCTTCCAACAAATAGATTTTTCCAACCTGGCAATGAACTATTTCCATCTGTAATCATCTGTATCCATTTGTGGACTGGACATGACTGGACTACGAGAATCTTGGGTCATGGTCACAAGTGGCTACCTGACAGCGAGCAGCTGGGTTAACATTTCATAGCAGCAGTGGATGATGTTAGCCACCAGAACAAGACATCCCATTCTGCCTGAAAATGGTCGTCAATTTCATCACCTATAAAACCCGTTATAAAGACATTCCAGTCATACCGCCAGGACCGGACCGTCAAACAACAAAAACATTCAACATATTCAACAAAAACTTAATCATATCCATATCCTCTCCCGGGTATAAGTCAAAATTGGGATTGGGATACCCCGAAATTAGGGTTAGCATAAAATTAAAACAAAAAACAAAAAACACCAACATCCATGCTCTCCGGGGTCTTCAATTTTGACCCATCTCCAGACACATGAAAATGATTACTAATATCAATGATAGATTAGATATGTTCTATATCAAGATTATCAATAAAATAACTAGAATAATATCATCAGATATTATGATATTACCATACATACTTAGACGCATCATCAACGGTATCAATAAATCCGGAATCATCTGACGAAAAAAATCATAGTTCAATCCAGTTAAATCCCAAAGTTTTTTGCTGGTTTTCCATCATGAAAACCCACCAATGTTGGATTGTTTTTTGACCAATTTTCCTGTTGGCTAACCTGTGAAAACCAGCTTCATTTTTGGATCGTGAAGTCAGAAATCCCATTAAATCACATTTTGCCATCCCATGAAAAGTTGATATTTAAATCCCCATTATAATATATATATATATATAATATATATATATATAAAGTGCCATGAAATCCCAGATGAAGCATCCCAGAGCGCCTCCCCTAGCTCCCCTTGGGTATCTTGGCCGCTCACCTAGGACAAGGGCCAAGTGAACCGGGGACCCAAAAAGAAAAGATGGGGAAATCACCATTTTTTTAATAGAAAAATATAGGTAAATCATCCATAACTGAACCATGTTCATCCATTTTCCATAGCTATAATATATATATATATACAGTGTATATATATATTCAAAATCATTAAAATAGCCTCTGGTAAACATACCAAAAGCTATGGAACATCACTTATAACAGGTAACTCAACGAACTAAATGGGCCATGGTCAATTTCCCAGGGTTCAATTACCAGAGGCGGAGCCGGTGCTGCTGGGCTTATTACCAGAGCCTTGGGAAAGCGTTGAGAGCTATTAATAAAATGAGAAGAGGTGATACCACTATCCGATAATGATCGATAATGATATCTCATGTCTATTGACCCCTTTTGATACAGCTCTTCAGCGGGCCTCTGGCTCCATACGCCATGAGGCATCAGCTCAGGAAGATTGGAAATGCAGAAACCATGCGGAAAATATGGGCGTTTTTGCTGGTGATTTGGGGATATCACTCGGGCTTAGAAATAACCAATGATACCAACATATACCAACGGTACAAGGGGATTGACTCACCTCCCAATCAGCTTGTTTCCAGCGAGGTATGCAGGTCCTATCTCTTTTGTCTTCGTTTGTTTTCATGGCTTTCATGGGAATGCATCACAATTGTAGAAAAACATATTTTCAATTGCTGGTCGAGCTCAACTGTGTCTTGGTAGAGTAAAAAACAGCTTCGGACAGTCATAAAAGGACTCCACTACCACACTACCAATCTCCTGATTGTATGCGACGTGATTCACTGCACCCCCCTTTAGTCCCTAAATGCCAATTTCCGGACATCGTAGCCTCCAGAAAAGACATCTAGCATAGTTGGGAGTGATTGCCTGTCAGCGACCTGCAAGTATCTTACCTCAAAAAGCTTTTCATGGATGGTTGCAAAAATATGCACAATGAATGGTGGATGTAGATGGTTTATCCCAATATACCCTCTGGTAAACTAACATAACTATGGAAAATCACCATCTTTAGTGGGTAAATCAACTATAAATGGCCATTTTCAATAGCTATGTTAAATTACCAGAGGGTAATCCCATTAACATACATTAAACTCCCAGTGTTTCATAGGAATCCGGGCCCATCTCAAGACCAAAAACCGTGGACTGCTTAGCGACTTTTTGACACATTGCGAGCTCGTGGCTACTACGCTGGTCGTGGCCGCGAAAGGTGGCACTGAAATACAGCATCTATAGTATTTATAGAAAAAATATATTTCTAGATATATAGATATGTCACTATATATGTCACTATATATAGTGATTTCTAGAAAATATATCTATAATTAAAGCACTGACATATATAGATATTCTACCTTCACCATCCCTTCGTGATCATGGACAGTGGATTCTTGCGACAGTATGATCCACTGTCCTGAGCTGACAAGTACCACGCTATCACCTATTGGGTCACCCAAAATGAGATGATCCGTACTACTGAATATTATATATATAATGTATCATAATAATTATATGTATGTGTACAATTGTCAACTATTTATCTAGTTATTGAAACGACCATTCAATCTGCGGTCCCAAGGGCCAGGCTCCACATCTGTCGCCACGGCGGGTGAAACCGTTTTTCTGGCCAAGCTACGCATGCCACGCCCCGAAGCAACTTGGGAGAAGGGATTTCAACTTTGGCAGTTGAAAAAAAAACAATTTCACAGCTGTTTTGAAAAAAACACTATGAGACACATCACCAGAAGTTGTTTCCAGTCTAAACCCGCAAGAGATCACAGGCACAGCCCAATCTTCCATTGGATAGCACTTTCACATCCTCCCACGCCGGGGCTCAGCTCGCCACTGCAGGCGATAAAAAATGCGCGAGCAGGGCTGAACGTGAGGTATCAAATGTGTGATTTCACTCAGATCTTTTATATAGCTAGATCTGTTTTAGCCATACTAAGTTTGAACATAGAATCACCGAATAATGGCATCCCTCTGGTAATTTAACGCTTTGCTACTAAAATCATCATGCCTAACAAGTAAACTCACTATAAATGGCCCGCATCAACAGCTTTTGCAGCCACGAGTTCCAGTCAGTCGGGACCCAAAATATCCCAAAATATGGTGCTTCTCCAGTGACCAGACCATCTGCGCATGACAAAAAAAACTGATCCATAACGATCCATATGTATATATATACTGTATATAAGTATATATATATATCCAACATTTGGCCACTTTTGGCCACAAGCCCCATTCTTGGTTGGTAACATAATTCACAAAACTGTTGCTTCTGCCCCATGTTTGATGGGTTTTTGCTGCTTGATAATCCTCATTTCACAGTCGACTCACACATCTGGGCACCCTTAGGGGTGTGGCATCACTGGCGTCGACATCAAACATCTTCGCCGGACTCTTCATCAGAGGAGTACCTGATTGGTACGATCGTGGCACCGCTGAGTGAGGATGCATGCAGTGTGTGGATACTTGGATGTGCATCCCAGTAAGTGAATCATATTATACCTATTATACAAATATTAATATATTAATCTTGGGGAGATTGCTATGATCACTGCTGACAAGCATGATTGTGAACCAGTTGCTATCTGGCCACATCCAAACACTCTAGTTGAACCAACTGAAATAGAAAAATCCTGTTGAACATGGGCGAATTCCATGTTAACTCCAATCCCTTGTTTGATCTGAACATACTATTCCACTTGCCATGAAATTTCGCTTCCCACCCATAGGCGATTCAATAATAGATCCATAGGCCATCCAGCGAGCAGATCAACACCAAAAACCTGACCCAAGTAGAATCCTGAAAAATAAAGGGGAACATTATACTACTAATGGATTTCCCATTGCCACGTTTGATATGTTGGATAAATTATACTGATTTATAATGATTTACTATAGTATCTCTATATATAGTTATTCATATAACATGTTATAACGATTTGTAATATGTCACTACCCTGAAATCTTGGGTCATTTTGGGATAGTTCCCCCAATCCAATTCCCATCATTCCAGTGAGTTCAACTACCCCATAGATTGAGGATCATCATGGGTTTTCATAATCCATAACTTCCCATGATAACAATGGAAACCATGATCATGGATGTTTTTTTTTGATGAACCCCATAATCACCATTTGGTGGTTTCTTAAAATGGATCCCCAGGTCGCCACGGGTTTCAATACTAAAACGGTCTATTGACTTTAATGATTTAGGGTAGCACATGGAACCACCAGCAGTTGATCCCGATTGCGCACTGAGACTCCCCGGGCACCAAGAGCCGGTACCTGGACATGGCCAAAAACTGGGGAGTCACTGACTGGATATGGATATCTACGGATATCTATGGATATTTATGGGTATCTTTGATATCTATGGATATCTATGGATTTCTATGGATTTCTGCTTTGGGTATGGCGAAAATGGTGTATCCCAGCAAAATTTAACCAATTTAGTAACAGAACCATTTAATATGGAAAACTATGAGTGGAATTTTGGGGTACAGTAGCCTATTTTCAGACAAACACATGTATGGATGTATGGTGATGTGTGGATCTGTGGATATCTACAGATATTCATCGCATCTGTAAAAGCCACATAGTGCATTGATGGGTCCTGTCAAAAAAAGAATGATATTACGACCAAGCAATCTGAAGTCAACAAGAATCATTACAAACTCTGAGCAAATAAAACACCAAGCGGCATCAAAAAAGGAAGTCGTATTTAAGTTTTTCTGAAAGATTGAGTTTACCAACAAATTCCATGCTTCACCATCCTGTTCGTACTCTTTTCCCCAGTCACACCCAGTCATGACCATTTCTGGTATGTTGTTCCCCATGTTACCAAACACCCTCGCCTTTTTGGAGGATCATCCCATGAGGTAGGTGAACTAATCCCAGTTACAAACCAGTTACCCTCTGGTAAACCAACAGTTTGCTATTGAAAATCACAATTTTTAATGGGACAATTCACTACAAATGGTGGATCTTTCCATAGTTACGTTAGTTTACCAGAGGGTATGAGTCGTGTGGTGATCCCTGGCTCTGCTGCTCGGGCACTGAGTGATGTCGTGCTGCTTTTCTCTCCCAGCCTTGAGCTCCTGGCATTGACGCTGACTGGGGTGGAACACCTATGGTGAACGGTTTCCCGTTCCGAAAAGGTTCTACACGCTGCGGGGTTTTCCGCAGATCGATGGAACCGTTTACAGGAGGGTAAAAGTGGGGATACGCTATCAACCATCAACATCCTTTATATTAATACATATATTATATGTACAATAGGGGCTGATAAATTGCATTTAAATATCCCCCAAAATAGGACAACCATCTATCAATGAGGACATTTTGACTTGGAATATGTGCAATGTGGATATACTTCAAAGTAGTTGGGCTGATTTTATGCGAACCATGGTATTGTAAAATTGCAATCTCCATTGTTGTTGGGAGATGGGGGGCCTACAACTATGGTGAAATATGTCCACTTCCAACTGGAACTGGAACCCCAATCTTGGGACTGGAAACCATACAACTTAAGTGCTATAAGACTCTTGACTTGGAATAGATAACAGTATCTTAGTGTGACCAATTTTGACGGTGAATGATTTCAAGCCATATAACCTGTGGATTTGTGACAAGATGGAACACAGAGACGAAAAGTTCTATGGCAAGTCGATCAAGAAATATCTGGTACCCCCAGCACCATCCAACTTCACCCAACATCCATTCCCAAGAGGCGTCCAGCATCCCCAATCGAGGTACATGGCATTCGGATTTAATATAGGTATTTCCATAGATTCATGGCATTTAACAATTGTAACATGGTCCCTTGTGGTTATCGCGATGGTCTATTGGGTTTACCGTAGGTTTATCCCGGGTTTTACCGCGGTTCACATGTCACCGCCATGTTTTACGGCCTGCTCGTACTGTTCTTTGATGTCGGGATGATGCTCTAACGCCTCTCTGAAGATCTCCTGGGACAGATGCGGCCGGCGGCCACTGCGTTCCAGGAACTGGATCAAATGTTCTATAAATGGATATCAACATATATTTTTTTCTATAAATGGATGCCAATTCATTATTTCAATTATAATATTTAAAGAATATTGAATAATATTATAATTGAAATAATGAATATTATAATTATCCATTATATAATATTACGGTTCCGAAGATCTTCAACGAATATCGTTGGCGAAGTTGCCAAGGGGAATCCAGGAGCTTTGCAGCACCTGGTGTCACCTGGAATCCATGGGATCCATTGCTCCCCCCCACAGAAAAATCCATCAATCCCCAGCCCCTTTTACTAAACGTACCCCAAATACGAAAAACTCGGGTCCGCGTGAAATTTGGGGAAATTTCAGGCCAGGCTTTGATTTTTAATTGATCTCCTTTCGAAAACAAATTAAAAATGAAGGTTTCAGGGTTTCACCCCCTAATAATAGAAACTAGTCAACCCCGGGGTGTTTTTTATTAGGGTCCGTCTTTTAAGGGCGAAAAAAAGAATATGTTATATTAAGTTGTTTACTTTAATATTATAGGGGAAAGCTTCGAAATCCATTTTTTGGCAATATTGTAATTAGATTTTAAAAGCAAATCTAACCGATTTTGAAATAGCAAAAAAATGTTTTTTTTTATATTAGGGTTTTAAACTTAGTATTAGGGGCAAGCTTCGAAATCCAATTATTGGCAATATTTTAATTAGATATAATTAGATCGTAAAAGGAGATCTAATCGATTTTGAAATAGAAAAAAAAACATTCTTTATATTAGGGTTTGTAATTTAGTATTAGGGAGAAACTTCGCACCCTGATACTAAATTTATTTGGGGGGGACCGTTCAGTATTTGGGGGAAGGGATTAATAATCACGAAGGGATTGACTTGGATAATCGCCTCTACCAGCAACAAGTCAAGCTTTCTCAGGTCAACAGCCCAAAACATCACTAATATGTGAGGCAACAAAAATGTTGTAACCTAAAGATTGTGGTATGTTACTGTATGTGACTGTAATACTAAAACTCACCAAGATCCGTGGTCCCGCTGATTTTTTTTTATATCTTGACACTGCTCATATGGTGGCCATGGGCGTTCCTCTCTGAGGGCGGGTAAGGTGATCTTCCGCCGTTCGAACCTTGGCAGATCTTGGCCGCTGTGACCGTCATGCTAATTATGAAGGATTGAACCAAAAACACGAACAACAAAAACCAAAAACTAGGATTTCAGATCTATTACTACCCAAACAAATCTAATGACTGGAAAATCTATTGGAGATGGAGGACATATTGAGGGTCCGCAGTGGAATGTCTCTCCAACATTTTTCATGACTCCGGTGAACGGCGAAGCCAAACCCATGGAATCCCCTGGATTGCATTTGTCACATGTAGTTATCGGTGCTCATCCACCCAAACCAGGCTTGACCCAATCCATTGTAAGTTAACCATTATAAATTATAAGTAGTATTCCAGTCCATCTTGGATATCAACTCACTAGAACCCCATTATATAATTACACCATATTACACCATAATCAACCCTCATAAAGATCCAGCATGGCCGGTAAATTTCGTAGGTGAAACCCGTAGTTCCTTTTCGTGGGAAAAAAAAAACTAACGTTCATTGCAAGTTGCTCAAAGTCAGTGGTATCCAATGGATCTCTGGTCGGCTCGTCCTTTGAGAGTTGTGGTGCATCATTGCCATCAATGCCATCATTGTCTGAAAGGCACACATCATCATCATCATTATCATCATCATCATCATCACCACCAACATGCTAACATGCCAACATGCCAACATAAACCACAACTGTCACAGAATTTGTCGCCTCCGGGCAGTGCAGTTTGTCGAGGTAGGGATGCATGATGGCCTGCCCGGTCATTGCTTGGGACAGAAAAATTGGGAGCTGAACTCCGGAGTTTCCCCATCCAGGCGGGCTTCATCTCAATCCTTGAGGACTTTTGTTTAAGAGTAGTTTTCCAAATACATACACATACTCCATGTATCTCCATGTCTATTGACAGGCAGTTTTGTCATCTTTGAGTTATATGTAATATATATATACATGTATATATATATACATATATATAGAAATGTTGATCCACAATTATGTCATACCTGGGTGTGTTGCTCTATCTTTTTGCCATCGGGCCAAGTCTACTTCTGCTCCGGATCGGCCCGGGTGACTGGTCTTTGTCTCATATCCCCATGAACCCCCATGATATTTTCTTCAGTTCATGATGGTTCATGTATGTTTAAATTTAGACTTGCGTTGGACATTTGCTTATGGGTCAAAGTTGAACGCCAACAAGAGTGGACGGTTGGGCGACCAAATGTGTGATTCTGTGGGTCTAAAACACCCATACTAGCTGCGAATATCGATGTTGGATGATGTTGGAATATGTCTTCAGTTTCACTGCTGATCCTAACATGTTCTAATCCCTTTTTGCTTGGTCAAAATTCCGAACGCAATATCCAATATGACTATCAGCTACTAATTTTAATGGGCCATATCTCCAAATCCGGGTGGTTCTGCTTCCACCTCAACCATTTGAATTGCAGAATAGGCTTAAGATTTAATCTATCTTTGTTGTTTAAGACCTGATCCTGCACTGACAATATTCCAATTCCAATCCCCAAGTCTTGAGTAATTCAAATCCAATTTCTCAGTGCTTACAGTCTCAAAATCTAGCTCAAATCCAAGTTGTGTAGATTTATTGCCAACACCAGCTCTAGTTGGATTTCAATCTCTGGGTCTGGGACTCATTACGGATGCAAGCCACCTCAAAACTGGAATAGAAGCCTGAAACCGTTAAACTGTTAAACCCTGGAAGCTGTACTGCTACTGGGTTGCAAAGGGTTAACCATTCACCGGTGAAATCCCTATTTCCCATGATTTTCCATGGTTAAAAACAAGTTAAATCCGTCAAGTCCTCCATTTTTCCACCATTTTGGATGGTGAATTCCCCATGTTTTCCACCATTTTTCATGGTGAAGATCCGACCTCCTCCACGCTCAGGCGGCTCTCCGGATCCCAACGTACCAACTTCCGGAGGATGTCCTGATGGATGGGATATCATAGATCTATAGTACCCTCTGGTTATTTAACATAGCCATGGTATAGATGGCCCATAGAAATAGATGGTTTACCTATTAAAAATGGTGGATCTTTCCATGGCTATGTTAAATAACCAAATGGTATATTATTGATAGCGTGATAGTATGTCATAGATGGTTGGTATAGTTGATGGATCTAGTTGATGGATCTATATATATGATAGTAAGAGATAAAATAGATATATGGATATACTACTACTGATATATATATATATATATATATATTTTATATATATATATATATATATATATATATATTGTATATATATATATATATATATATTTTATATAT
>Ga0126342_10003763_pt1 | contig 25407 bp, 21 predicted proteins | sample Cyp1metagenome_FD_92528 | JGI IMG/M metagenome (GOLD analysis project Ga0126342, IMG submission 92528) | Coral microbial communities from Lord Howe Island, Old Settlement Bay, Australia - Cyphastrea 1 metagenome | ecosystem: Host-associated > Invertebrates > Cnidaria > Coral ... | reverse complement strand
GTTAAACAACTCAATCGAAACCATTGGCCACAAGAACAGTTTGAAACCACATCAATTGAATGAGTGCCGGAATGATTGCGGTGACAAGCAGGAAAGCCTTTTAGGCATGACTTAGGCGTGACTCTTGGAAACAGCGGTGACAAGGGGGAAACCCCGTAGGCATGACTTAGGCGTGACTTTCTAGGTTGCCTGTAATTGCGTGAATGGTTGACTAAACCAAACCCGAAATCTCTAGCTGATCGAGATGAGGCTGCTGATAAAAGTATATTACCCTCCGGTGATCAAAGATGGCAATAGAAAATCCTGTAAAACATGTTTTTTGATGGACAAATCAACTATAAATGGGGGAGTGTCCGTGGCCATGTTTGATGGAGGGTAACCCCCCACACACTATCCTCTTGCCGACGGAATCGCTTGGCAACTCTCCATGCATTAAGGCGTCGGCCGATCAATCCTTGATTGAAAAGCTGGAAGGTTGGCAAAACTGAGGGATATTGGTCCATGTATCTGGGAAAACAGACTTGGATTGGTTGTTTAGCTGTTTTGTATCACCAATCCGCCGTGATCTTAAGGGTATTTCAGACTTCCGACGGTATCACATTTTGGTTTTCACCCTCCTGATGTAATACTGCACGTATCTGTTCTGGTGGTGGATGGCTCAAGTGTGATGTTTTAATTTTCTGTTCTTGACATCACAAAGCATAACTACCGCACGATTCCGCATGTATACAGTATCTCAAAGGATCTGAGACTCAATATTCAGGAAAGCATCCAAAGCATCCCAATTGTGATCCAACCAAATCGCCGAGTTGGACATTCACAAGATTTCGCAACCCTGATCCCTTTCACAGCCCCCTCCCAAAATCCTGCGTGTTTTCTTCGGTTTCTGAAGGTTCAGTATCCACGATAGTATCTATGGATGGTCCATCATTCATTTTTTCGATGCCATAGGAATGAGGTGGGCAATATGGCCATTAGCCATGACGGATCCATGGTGCTGGTATGTGAATGCTAACAAAAAGGGGGTTTTTGTTGATGGGACCCATGGAGCACCATATATATATAGCATACCTATGGGTTATGGTGTGATCCAAAAATTCTTGCGGAAATTTCACCATGGAGCTTCCCATGGCGTTTCACCAGGCACTGTGTGGGTGCGAAAATCTGATGGCAATCCCATGGCATCTTGGTCGACATTAAGAAGTTGAGGTACTTTCATTCAGAGACGTCTCATAGATGTCCCAAATTCCCACTGGTTGATTAATAGAGGGGTAAATGATGGAACCCCTTTAACAATAGGTAAATGATGATAGATGGTATACCAAACATTTCCATCCCCACCTGCGATTTGATCAGCTTGTTGTTGGCGTTGGATGTTTCGGGCGTGAAGGGAGTGGTCGAAAACCATCCGATGTACAGGGCGTAAACGATGTCTTAAGATGTCTTAAGCCTTGCCTAAAACCGGGTTTTCCTAACTTTGCAATTCTCTATTCTGGCCTCGTTGCGACTGATTCTCTTGATGGTTCAGTTGGGCGCTGTACCAAGCTCATTGCCGGGATCATTACCACAAATCATGAAGCAACCAGGTTGGGCAAGTAATGACATTAGGTTTTGGGCAAACAGTAGAAGGCATTCATAGGGACATTGCCTATGGATGGTTCATTGGGCGCCTCTGAACATGGGGGATTGACATGGATTGACCAAAAAACAGCCCTTGAAAATGATTGGATTTAGGGGTCCGAAACGGTTTTCAGAACCGCAAAGTGGCCGCATCCCAGATCAAGAAAAATACCCCCGAAGAATCCCTACTTAGATTCCCATAGGATCCACGTATGCTATATATATCTATATATGGTGCTCCATGGATCCCATCAACAAAAACCCCCTTTTTGTTAGCATTTAATATACCAGCACCATGGATCCGTCATGGGATTGGTAGTCGATTTCTAAAAACTTCTGGGCCTGATATGTACCCTACCTGGGCATTTTGTTGGAGGCATGGGATAGCAAATGGCATGACTGGTGATATCTGGTGATTGTATCATATAGGTTATGTCAAACAAATAGGATAATTCCAATAGTCAATAATCATCGAATTGACCAAAGCTGCCAATCATGTCGTTATTCGTTTACCATGATGTTGGGATCATTTTCGTTTAGTGGATTGATTCATCATTAAAAACAAGAAAAAAGCGTCCAATCTCGACGATTGATGATTCATAATGTCATAAATATATCAAAATTGTGACGGGGGTTGGCATTAAATCCCATTGGTCATATCCCAAGTCATATCCCCTTCATATCGCAACTATATCCAGATGATCCTTCCTTGACTCAAAAATCGACATGGGGAAGATATCCATCCAAATCTCCAGATTTTTTATAGCTTCATAGAATACCCTCTGGTAAACTAACATAGCTGTGGAAAATCACCATTTATAGTGAATTTTCCCATGACAAATGGTGATTTACCAGAGGGTAAATCCAAGATTCAAATCCGGGAAACCCTATGGAAACCCTATGAAAACCCTATGGAATCCGATGGAAACCGATGGAATGTTCATGACTTTCCCCATGTTTTGGTGGTTGCGCAACACCGAGGCCCGCATCGAGAGGGCTCAAGTCATTTGGGACGCAGCTTGGTTTCGTCACTGGAATGATGAGTCTTACTAAGGTATAATAAGATTACAACAAAACAGTATGAGTGGATTTACTAAGGTTTTTTATACTAAATTAATACTAAATTAGTATAATCCAAAATTTCTCCGGAAACTTCCGTTGAGTGAACTATGATGAAATATGATGAATATAGTTTGTCGTTTACCCAGATGATGTCCTTCGATTCAAGGGGACTAGCCAGGGTTTAGGGGAATACAATGGAATATGTTAGGAACGATGGCATAACATAAATATATGGAAGGACTAACAGTGACTAACACATAGTGTATGTTATGTTATGACATAGTGTAGCTATAACATAATATATAAATTAATAATATAACATAGCATGACATGGTGTAGTTGAACAACAAAACCTGTTCAACAGGGTGTGAAAACTGAATGAACTTCATGTTTTTTTCCCCACTGGTTGATTAAAAAAAGATACCCCCAGTCAATCATTCAACAACCAATAGGTATATATGATACCCCATAGGATCCATGTATGGTATATATGCTAACATTGGGGGTATATTAATGGTAAATGTTACCATATATAGCATACATGGATCCTATGGGTACTAAATAGTATACCAAACCGGCTCCTCTGCACTTCCAAAATTACAGGACAATATTATAGAAAACTATGATGAAACAGTGGATTTGAGGAAGCGCAACGCAATCTTTTGGGGCACACATTTGACAAACCTTGTTTGAACCTAAGGGATGCACATCCACATGTTACTTCCAAATTTTGAGAAATCCTTGGAATTGCATATTTCTTGTATGTTTGCTATAATATGTTGTACTACTTAGATTCTGTATAATATATATATATAAATTGATAAATTGATTTAGCAGTGACTCAACTGTAGATGAAACTCAATGGACACTTCAGAGATGAGTTGGACATTCAGAGCATGCAGCTAACAATAATCATGTTTTGCGACTGGTGGTTTCGCACATATTTATAATACGTATGTATAATCTGAGTACAAAGAAATTAAATAAATCTACAGAAATTATATAAATGTATACATATCCGTACTTGATGTGTTGATATTTTTTATTAATTCATTTAAGGTGTTGCTGATTCAAAGCTACAGGGGGGATGCAATGCAGCCGAGGAGTCCTTCAAATCTGCCAACAGTTCACTGAGTTCCAATGGCACCAACGTTTTGGCGACTTGGCGATGTTTGTGCTTTGGTTTGAACTTACCTCTGGTAAACACGATGGATAATCACCATCTTTAATAGGTAAATCAACTATAACTGGGCAATTTTCAATAGTTTTTTGTATGTTTACCAGGCCGGGTAGGCTACCCCATCTTCCGGTGGATTATCATCATTTTTTTCTGAGAAAACGGCGATTGAAATGGCATATCCATAATGGGTATCATATGGGTATCCCCTATTTTCAGACATATCCATAATATGTGATTTTGTTGAAAAACATAGGGTACCCCAAAATCCTATGGTATAGCATGAGTGTTCATACTAAATCGGCTGTTTGAGGTGAATATACCCCACAGTGCAACAGGCGAATTGTATGATTGAAGAGATAAACTGTTGGAGACGACCATAATCTTATATTGATCCACATATTATGGTTTATTATTCATACATATTATATATAATTATACATATATATATATATATATAATATGTATAATTAATGTAAATGGTACCATTATTGATTATGTTCTTATATTGATTCATCTATTAACTGATGACATGATACCATATTTTGCAATACTGTAATCATCCATCCTGGCGGAGACAACCATCACTGCGCCAAGGTCATGAACATCAGAGACAAGGAGAAATCCTACAGCTTCTCAGGTGCAGTCCATGTCGGTTTCGTAAGACCGGGTCCCGCAGTCACCATTAGGTCGTTTCAATACAAAAAAAGTCATGGTCATCCAGTCATCCATTTTCCTTGGATGATTTGGGCACCCCCCATTTTTCGGAAACCTACTAAATGCTTGTTGGTTGAACTAACCAAACTAACCACGATCACCTCGTTCGATATATCTTCCATAAACCGTTCCGAACTTTGCAACCTCGTGCCGAGGCCCCACCTAGTGGGGTGCTCCCGACCTCGCGGACCGGGAGCAAACATCAAGTTCTTTTCTCCCACTGTAGGTTGAATTGCACCGGAGATCCCCACAGACAGTAATTGGGAACACCCCAAAAATGACTCTATATAACAATATATTAGGTTCTAAAGTTCTAAAACACATTTAGTATCCTGAACAGTCTGTCGGTCTTAAACTGAGGGTGTTGAATATCGACCCTCTCTCACTTTGTGAGCGGATTAGTTGTATTATCGCTACTGTACGACACTCAAGTGTTAGATCGTTTAAATGCATTATATAAATAACTATATATATGACATGATGTATGATACGGTTTTTTGATTGCACTTCAAGACTATGGAATTCTTTACTAAGACAGGTCCCAAATTGATGCATACATTCCCCTAGTTTGGACGCATCCTCAAATTCTATTCCTTACAAGCGAATCCATCAATCTGATTGCAGTTTGAATGGTCGATCAATATCATCGCGTTTTGCCCTTCAAACTTACGTCTTCTGAAATGGTAAATGCCGCCTAAGACTAGAAATCAACAGGTTCTCTTACGTATGCCAAGAGATGCCAAGAGATTTGGGACTGTACATGGCCATTTTATTCAACGTGTCATTACTTTGTTTTTCATTTTTTCCTACGCATTCTGGTAACTTATGGGCTTTCCCAATCCCATGGCAAACCATGGTCGATCATTGGCGATATTCTTTTTTTATCCTTGCATGCAGGAATATGTTGCATTCCGCTGACAAGTTGCTTTTTGCCGTGTATCGAGTGGGTTACACAACGGAATTTGAGACTATCGTATCGTCGTTGATAAAAGAGGGGACTCAAAAAGGGATACTCCAACCCATATAGACTATTAATGAATCATAGCCACAAGGGATAACTGGTCATTTTACATCATACCCAAAGTTTACTCAATTTTACCACCATTCACTTAAAGATTTACCATGATTTACCCTTTGGTAATCTCAACAGAAAGTCACCACATCTCGCTGAATCGCCTGGACGGGCTCCATGCGGGTAGGCGAAGTGAACCTGAGTGCAGTGCCCATGACCATCATCTGGTCCGACGGGGATTTGTGGGTGAAGAAGTAGAGGCGAAAAATGGGGAAAATACGGTGTTAAACCATGTTAAACCCAAAGGTCAATGCTGGATTTTGATGGATTTTGCCTCAAGAAAACATCTGAACTTTTGACAAAGTCCCAAGGTTGTTGAGTCAGACATATACAGCTTGAGTGGACGATGTTTTTCTGCGAGAGTTGATCAAGTTTCACCCGCACGTTTCGGGCATGGCGTCCACTCAGTATCGCTGGAAAAATTGATGAATGTTTGAATTGATACTGAGTTGCAATAGTTGGGTACAATATTCCAATATTGAAAAATGATACTATTCCAATATCCAATATCCCATATGTTCCACTTTCGACTTTTGTCAATTTTGCCCAGTTGCGGCTACAAGATTTCTCTCAATCTTCTGTCGCGACTGGGAAACAGGATTTTGAGGGGCCTTTTTACAACAACGCCTCAGAAACCATGGGCTACTTCATTTGGTTGTCCCTCATATCATCTCGTATCCAACCAGTTATCAAGTATCAAGTGTTTTCACAAGATTTTGTATCCCAAGTTGACCCAAGTAACAAGCTTTATCTTGTGAATCAACAAGTTTTCACAAGGACTTGGGTCCAAATTTAAAGCTTGTTGATTCACACCAAAGGTCGTCGGTCATGTCGGTCATCGTAAACCATTCCATGTTTGGGCACGCGGCGCACGCGATTCGAGAGACCGAGATAGGAATATCCCAACTTCGGTAACTTTGATCAGAGTGATGCTCCAGAAATGGTTTCATCTTACAGGATTTTAGTGAATGAATTCTGAATGGCAGATAATGGAGGAATGATTCAATGATATAATTATATATATATATATTATTAATTTAATTATATCATTTATGGTTGATTTTACTGTGCTTTTTTCAGACTAGCCATGTTTTTGACATCTGTAAATTTCCCAAGTGGGCTGGCTCTGTTCCTCGAGCACCACAACGTGTGGCCGCAGACAACGTTTCGGCAGTCACATGTCGAGTTCGAACGTGCGAGCGGCGGAGTAGGTCCAGCGAGTCAAGAGGGATCCAGCTATGGTTAGTCATGGTTATTTGGTTGGTGGTTTTATGTTTCCCAATAAAATCCCAACCATATATAGGGAATAACAATTGGGAATAATATGTTTTTCATTGTTTTTCCATATATTGGGAATGTCATCATCCCAACTGACTTTCATATTTTTCAGAGGGATGGCTCAACCACCAACCAGTTCTTAAGCATTATCAGCCATGATTAACCATTATTAACCACTATTAACCATATTATTAACCAGAATTACTATACCGGAGAAAGCTTCTTGCGAGCCGTAGCACACTTTGGCAAATGGTCATTGAGTATAGAGTATAACATAAGCCCTATTGTTGCATTCTGATTAGTGTATAACCCCCTGACCCTCTCCCCTAAACATTTTTTTCGTGGGCCTCTATTATGGCAAATCCAAGATTTCATGAAAAAGGGATGATGAACTGAAGCAAGAATTTTAATATCTGAATCTACTTTCAAATCATGTTCCCGACTGTTGCAATATGTCGAAGGACGAGGTTGAGGATCTTCGAGGAGCAGACTTTGTCAACATTGCATCATGTGTTTCCCTCTAGTTATTTTATTTCCTTTGTTTGTCTTTCCTTCAGTTCCTTGTGTTTTCCTTTCATTCCCTCGTTTGTTCTTTCTTTCTGTTTGTCTGTCTTCCATTATTCATCTTGTTCTTTCTTCCCTTTCTTCCTGTCGTTCTTATTGTTTGTTTCTTTTCTTTCCTCGTTCGTTCCTCTTTCTTTCCTCCTTATTTTTTTTTTTCTTCTTCTTCTTCTTCTGCTTTTTCCTCTTCTTCTTGGTCTTCTTCGACTTCTTCTTCGGAAATCTTAGCATTCTTTTGGAACATGTGCCAAATAGATGTAAAAAGCAACGGTAAAAGAGTGGTACCTTTGGGATTCCCACCATTTTCTCAGGAAGTTGCTGGTCCCAGTAAGTAGCTCCATGGCGACTCAGAACCTGGTGTCCCTACAAAAATTTCATGTTCCAATCTGGGATGAAGATCCCACTATATGGCAGTGTGTCAAAACCAATAGTACCCCTGTAGTTCACATCAAAATAGCTGGGATTTATGGATGTGAATAACCCCCTAAAAATGGTATTAATAGGTATTGATCCATACCCATATAGTTGTGTTTAAAAAAAAATGGTTGAAACAACTGAGACAACCAGGAACCTACTCTTTAAAGGGGTTGCAGATGTTTCATGATGTCCACTTCTGCGGCTGGATCCAACCTGCGCGCCAGCGACGCGGCGACGCGTCTGATCTGCCCCTGAGATTTCGGGAGAGAATTCATTCTTCTAGGGGGAAGTTTGAGTTGAAGCACAAAAAAGATATGGGGATGGGTCAAAACCCTGGTACCTAGTGAACCCCAAAATAGCTGGTAAATGGATGTTAATCCCATTAAAAATGGTATTAATAGGTATTGACCCATACCCATATAAAGAAACGACAATGTCCATGGCCAGTAGCTACCCATGAATTTCCCATGAAATCGCCATGTTTGAGAAGGGGTTGGGAAAAATGAACGGCCTGGTCATTTTGGTCATGGATTCTACAGGTTCGAACCTCCCCAATAGTGAACACTACTTGGCAACGGTGTGTTCTACTGACACGTTGAAAATTATTTGCAAACTATACATCAATAATGGGAAGCACATCGTTTTCTGAGTTCTGCAATGGGCTTGTAATGGATTGTAAATTGTCCCCAAATAGGTATAGAGAGGCTTGTTCTTTGAGCAGGCACGACATGGGCCTAGGCCGAGAAGGACAGCCTAGGACAGCCAAAGACACTACGGCGGGTTGTAAGACCGTATCTAAAATATTGGTGGCTTGGCTCAACTTCGGTTGTTGTGTTTCATGTTTTATATTCTGGTTGGTGGTTGGAACATTTTTATGTTTCCATATATTGGGAATAATACTCCCAACTGACTATTTTTTTTCAAAGGAGTTGAAAACACCAACCAGTATTTGTTTATGCAGAATGCTTAATATTTATACACATATCTTGTTGTTGATGCTCTCAAAAGTGTTTTTTATGTTTAATGATGGAAATGTGAGAAACAAAAAACATCAAAAACAGAAAGTTGGCTCCATGTCATTGTTTTTTCATCCTTGTACAGAAAGCTCATAGCCTCTGGTAATCAAACGTGTCAGGTCTGTCATCTCCCGAAGGCTTGGGAAAAAGGCATCAAGCCCACGAATGCTCCATATTTACGATTGAATTTGGTATCCACATATGGCAGTGTGTCAAAACCAATAGTACCCCTGTAGTTCACATCAAACTAGCTGGGATTTATGGATGTTCATCCCACTAAAAATTGTATTAATAGGTATTGATCCATAATCATATTTTACATTCAGAACTGTAGGAAATTGGTGAATAAACCGATTGAGACCACAATCAACTTGATTTACATTGATTTTTTGTTCATTCACCAAAGTTTTTGAGATATTTAGCTGCATGAACCGCTACTTTCAATCAAACTGATACAGTGCTTTGTCATGGAGCATATGGGCCTAGGAATTTGGCACGTTTTGCTGCATGGCTCCTCATGGCTCATAGCGGCTGGCGTGAAAATCTGTGATCAATCCCCAAAGCTTGCATGACTAAGGTGTTGGAGTTGTCACCATGTAAAACACCATGTTTTTCCTGCAACAGATTTCCCATTATTATATAATTCGGCCATCAATGATGGTAAATCATTGTGATTTCCGGTAAAATTATGATTTCCCAGTAAAATCAAGAGATTTTTGTGGCACCCCAATCATAGTTTCGCGACATGTGCACATCAAAAATCACCTCGGAATCCATAGGGATGAAGAAGCTGAAGGGACATGAAAACACGAATCAAATGTATGTGTGTGTGATAATATGTGGTTATATAATGTTATATAGATCTGTATGCATTGTATATATACATATGTATATATATATGTATATATATATATATATATGTATGTATATATATATATGTATGTATATACACATTATATATATACACGTGTAAATCATATATATATATATATAATATCGCAACGATATTTCTTTTTTTCATACAGTATACACAGATAACGTCCTGGTCCACCGAGTGGATTCTTCACTGATTCTCAACTGGCCAGGTGGACAGAGAGGAAGCTGTTGCCAAGGACAGCTCATGGAAGACCGATGCTGGGATTCCTTCACAAGAACAACCATGGATGTAAAAATTGGGATGATTAATCCAGTCCTGGTTGGTGGTTGGGAACATGAATTTTATTTTTCCCATCATATTGGGAATAATACTCCCAATTGACTTTCATATTTTTCAGAGGGGTAGGTATACCACCAACCAGAGTCAGTCTTCTTGCACCCTCTGGCAATTTGTTACATAGCTATTGAACATGGCCATTTAGTTCGTTGATTTACCCATTGAACATGGTGATTTTCCATAGTTTTTTGTATGTTTACCAGAGGTTACCTTGTGTTCTATATTATTCAACCAGTTATTAAGCATTATCAGCCATGATTAACCATTATTAACCACTTTTAACCACTATAAACCATTATTAACTATATTATTAACCAGAATTACTATATGATGATCTATATTATGATGTTCTATATCTTTTTGAGCACTTTGTCAGCTTTGCCTTCGTCCGCAGGAAGCCCAAGCATCCTGCGAAGTGGATGAGAAGGAAGCGATGGAGGAGCGACGTGCTGATGGATGTGAAACAACTGGGAGAAAATATTCTCATTGCACCAAAAGATGAGAAGATATCTTAAGATTATTCAGAAGGCCAGCTATTCCTCAACATAGCCCATAGTGATGATTCCCACATGGCACGCCAGCAGCAGTTCATCATTAGCTTGGGCATGGCTGTTTGGGTTGGATTGCTTGCTTACGGCAATTTTTAGAGGGCTGCAGACATTCCACAATATCCAACTTTGATGAGACATTTTTTTTTTCGCTATGAAGTTACCATGCTGTGGCTCAACCTGCAATCAGATCAGTTGATGAAAGGGCATATCTTAATACCTACCTACTGGCACCTGCCATTTTTTCAGGTTCCATGTTGGATTTCGGGGGTGTAAATGCCTGAGTCATAGTTACAGTATCCCATTGTCGTGGTATTTATCCATGGTCCATCTTTAATTTTCCCTGAATTGGAGGGAAAATGTAAAGGACACCCCCACAATGACAATGGTGATAAAACCATGTAAAAACCATGGTTTGCAATTCCCTTAAATCCATGGGATTCCCTCAATTTATCCCTTGGTTTAAGTTATCCATGGTTGTCCCATTCTTATTGGATTTATCATGATTTATCCATAGTTCAATTACGAGAACTCGCTGGGTCCTTGGAACCGAACCACTGCGCAACTCCGCGCAATGCGAGTCGTGTGCAAGGCGGCCGCGACAGCGACAGCCATCAAGAATGACTGCCAGAAGGAGCTCGATGAGGCACCACTGGGACATTCGGTGGGGGGTTTTCAACTCACGATTTTATGCTGGTAAAACTTTTAATATATAATGATGAAATAACGTGTTCTTTTGTGGTAATATGTTGTATATATATATATATTATATGTATATAGGGGGATATGATAGTTAAACGGGGATAAACAAATCGGTGTTCTCAAATTTGGCATCTACATGGTGAAAACATGGAACTAAGTGGAAGACATTCCAGCCAGCCATGTTTACCAGAGGGTAGTTGGGATTTGAATAGGCATGAATTGGATATTTATCCTTTTCGATGTATTTTGGTCATACTAAGTCAAAACTAAAGGTACCAATCCAAATTAATACGCGCATATATTTTTAGATGTATCCAACATATACTAATTCATACCAATCGGTATGATCCAAATTGGTATACATTGGTATGTATCCAAATAGGTTGTTCCTTAAGTGGAAATCTGGAAAAAAAAACATATCCAAGTTGCTGGTATTTTTTAGCAGGACAAACATTGTTTTTTTGGGTTCCCCTTCACTTTTAGAAACCCTACATGGGATGTTTGCATATTACTGGGATGATTGGTGGTAAATAGAATATAGTTAACGTGGGTAAATTTGAACAATATGTTCTAAAAATAGTGCTCAATACTATGGGGATGTTATTAGTAGTGGGATTGTTGAGATAATCGATCGAGGATTTTTTGATGATCCGCAATGATGAACCTTCCCATTATTGGGACCGTGCATTCAGTTGAACAAATGCGACTCTACCTTTTAGGTTCTTCCCCATGCCACTACTAGTGGATGTACTAAAGTTACTAAAGGGACTGCCAAAAATCTGATGTTCCTGTGAATCTTCAAGATAGAACCAACACGTGGCAAGCCTTTCCGAAGCTCTAGGCCGCGGCCTGAAAGCGGCCTCATGTCATATCGGAGGAAAGCGTCCATCGAGTCATCGGCTGAGGCCTTGCCGGAGTACTACAACGCCATCAAGGCACTGGACTCTTTGGATAAGAAGGACATCCAGGAGGCCCACTGGCACTGGGCTGAACATCTTCAGTGCTTAGTGATGATCGTTGTACGTTTTTCTTAAGGATGTCCAACACATGATTTTTCCCACAATTTGGAGGGTTGGGAGTTTTATTTAGTAAAAATCGGAATCTGAAGCCAGCGCATTGTTGTCGCCAATTTTCAATCATACTGGACCATGCTGGAAAATTGTAGAGGTCTGATGTATCTATGAATTGTTGTGAACACTGACGGCTTCTTGTTGATTAATTCTGAGATGCTATCACAGAAATCCCGGGTAACCAACATAATATCACTGTCACTGCACACAGCCCACGATTCACTTGTTTGATTTATGTGAAATTCGGCTGGATGGTTTTATTGTGCCATTGTTTATTAAGCACCATATAGATTAGTTTCCTGTGTGAATTTTCTTGAACATACTTGAAACAAGTGTCGGACTGGTTCCGCACAGAAACAGGTTGTTTCCTCGTGACGCGGTGATAAGACAAGTGACACCCATAATTTATGGTTTGTTGGAAGCCCATCATTTCTTGATATGATTGGGTGAATTATATAGACATATCATGACATATCATTATAACTGGGTGATATGACATTATATAATATTACCCATAGATATTTCATTATATAATATTACCCATATTATATATATAATTGGGTGATGTGACATTATATAATATTATATATAGATATTTCATGATATTTCCTATAGCCTATAGGAATAAAAAAGGGGTGATTTGCAATGACATCACCGCGACCACAGGTGAAGTCCTTCGCTAAGCCACCACCCCTGGTGGAGACGGTGTTGAGTGCGGTCGGGGCGACCCCGGGGGACTGTGGGGACCCGGGGGACTTGGGGAGCACCACACCTTTAAGACTGGCATGTAACCATCGAACATCTTGGACTTATGTGTTGTCCAATCATGATGATTTCTAGAACAATTCCGAATGCCGGGCCATCTTGAAATTCGGTTCTAGTTGCATCTTGGTGGATTCACATGGAGCTAGATAGTCTGTCATACTGAGCTGTATAATATATACATATCCAAATTGGGTATGTATCAAGTCATGCGTTCATGGCTTGAAGTATCATCAGCACCATCCCAATCCAAATTTAATGGAGAGCTGCACCCTGAAGTATCGAAGGTCGGAATTTGGAGCATTTTTAATATGAACGTGTTGGTGGTGTCAAACATTTGTTCAACCATATGTTATATTATATATACATAGTAAGGTATATTATGTATATGATATGTATATTATACTCCTATACGTATATATATATATATATATATATATTATGTTCATAGTTATATTATATATTATAATGGATACATATGTTATGTATATGTCTATGTGTATGTGTATGTGTATGCACATGCATATGTTTACGTTTATTTTTGCACTACATCATTTTTTAATTGTACTACATTGTATAAAATCATATTATACAATCTTATATTTTATGTTATTGTTATATTAATTATATTATACATGTTTCTGCATTAAATTATATATGTATTATTATATATACATATTATGCTATAACATATATTTATGTGTTCCCCAACTGTAACTTATAATTTTCCAGGGGCTTGAAAGTGCCAGCGAGCGTTTTTATGTCTGAACCAAGGTGTGTTTGTTGATGAACCGCAAGGAGAGTTGGGATGAGGTGCCCTGATCCGCCACATGAGAGCAACCCTGTCAACCTTGGACAATTTGGAGAAAAAAAACATGTTTTCCCAAATGTTGATCTAATTTTTCCGATTTAAAGTACCCTCTGGTAAACTAACATAGCTATTGAAAATGGCCATAGAAATAGTGGATTTTCCCATTAAAAATGGTGATTTTCCATAGCTATGTTAAATTACCAGAGGGTAACCTATGGGAATGATCGATGCTATTGAATGATGGCAGTAAGTCCCCGTCCACGCCAGGCGAAAAAGTTGATGAACGACACCGGTTTCCTGCAAAGCCTCAAGGACTACGACAAGGCTGGGAAGTTGTGTGGTCCATGGGTGGTCCATTGGTGCCATGAGGTTGGCAATTTCTGTGCAATTGGGGAGTCCATTTATGGTGTGAAGCATTTGAATGCATTTAAGACATGGCTGGTGATCCGAACATGTTACACTGTTACAACATGAATTTTGGCTCTGTGACATTTTTTTTTCCGGAGTTTTCGCCTAGATTTCCCTTCTGTTTATGATTTAGTTTTTGTTGGTCCCCTCAACACAGCCGTCCGCAGGATGCCTTGGCTGGCAATGTGAAGTTGACACAGAAGCTGCAAAAGTATGCGGGGCGGCTAAGATCACAAACACTTCGGCCGATAGGGGGGAGAAGCCAAGCATAGCCAAGGCGAAGGAAAGTGCAGTTTTTGTTGTATCTATTCTTAACATGGGATTTCTGGATTTCTGGAAAACAGATTGAGGTGTTCAAACCTGTGAATTGATATATATATATATATATCTAAGGTCATCACTCATTGCAGCGGCCAATGCTCGTCAGAACTAGCATTGGTGTCATCATCCTCTGAAGTCCGAGACATGCACCACCATGTTATGACACAAACCGAACCAGGAACGGCTGAAAAAACATGTTATTTTCATATTTTCATTCACATTTTATCCCATTTTAGTATACGAAATATAAAATATATGATTATGTTATACAGACACTGTTTGACTCGTATTTCTGAATTTCGGTTTTTGGGGCAGTATTTCGCATTTCGCGAGTCATAAAATCTCCCGAGGTAAAACGAGATGACTTCCAGCCGGATCAGGCGTTTGGGGGCCGGCGCAACAGGGTCTTGAGGGACAAATACACCAGGAGAGTGCAAGAGCTGAGGTGTTTGAATGTCGAATGTTGTCCTAGGGCCTGAGTCCAAAAGTCTCAGTTTAAGTTTGCGCGAGATTTGGGTTGTAAAGTTTAATACGAAGTCTTTTTAGCTTGGAGCCAAGACGTATTCTGGGAATATTTCTTAGGCTTCAATTGGCCTCACAAGATCTCACCATAGAATGGGTAGTCCAGGAAATAGTACCCTCTGGTAAACTAACATAGCTATGGAAAATCCCCATTTTTAATTGGTAAAACAACTATAAATGGGTCATTTTCAATAGCTATGTTAAATTACCAGAGGGTATCCCTGAATGGACCAAAGTAAGGGTTGATTTTCAGATGCGCAGAGACTTGCCAAGCTCCCGTGGGGATGCTGCCAAGGTAAAGAAAGTGTCCACTGCTGCCATGTCTTTGTGCATGTGGACCCGAGCCATGGACGTGTGCCCTGGGTCCACTGAGTCAACTTGATGACCCTCTGGTGATGTCAAACATAGCTATTGAAAACGGCCATAGAAATAGTTGGTTTTCCCATTAAAAAATGGTGATGTTCCCATGAACAATGGTGATGTTCCATAGTTATGTGACAGTTTACCAGAGGGTAGACATGAAATAGACATGAAATGGACATGAAATGGACATATGACATGATGCTATCAACAGACTGATAGAGGGACGTCTCAAAGGGAACACAGCTCCTGCCATGGCCATGGCAGGTATGCCCGGGTGGCCCGATCCATTGAGCCCAAGAAAGAGAAACTGAAGGAAGCTGAGGCCAGGAGATATGGAAAAACCATGGGAGTTTTCCCCATGGTTTCATGGTGGGATCCTGGTGTAGAAATGCTGGGTTTTCATGGGTAAACTCCACATCTATGTCAACGTTTACAGGCAACTGATGGTGACTTAAACGATGTTCAGATGTGTTATATTGCATGCTCCCTTTTTTGACACTTATTTAACTCATGACATATTTTATTACAAATTCTTTGCGGAGGTGTGAGCTGTGGTTACATACTGTGAATACGTCCTTTATGTAAATTCTGAAGTTCGATCAAACTGTGTTCAGCCTCCGGTATCGATGTTTTGTTTCTCCCCGTTTAGTCACACAGGATGTAGCCATCCCCACTCGACAAATCCTGAGGATTCAATCGCGAACATTGAGTTTTGTTCTCGGCCAGAAAGTCAAGTTGGTTACTGTACTGTGGGAAACCCAATAATTTGGGGATGGTTTATGGCATTGGCATTGGGTTCGCCACTTTTTGTGGGTTGGAATTTTGTGACCTTGAATCACCTTGGTTCTTCCATTCTTTGAAGTGGTATATAAAGACACTCTGAAATCACTACAGCACATTGACTAGTCCAGGACGCAAATGCAGCAGCCGAAGCCAAACTTGATGCAAAGAAGAAGGAATTGAAAGCCGTCCAGGACAATGTCCGTTTGCTCAGTTGGTTCTGCAATGGCTTGCGTGAGCTTTCATGACTGGAGTGGACATTGATGTTATAAAGTTTTTACAAGTAATATTTCTCTTATTGGCATTGGAAATTATCAGTACATGCCGTACATGCTTTAGTTCCAGGTCCAGGTCCCCAATCTCAATGAACCTCCCAGCTCCCAGAAAGATAATCCGATCCCCATCAGCCGAATATTTAACATCCCCTTTAAATGGTCCCAAATATGTTTTTTTCAATCCCCTACATCCGCCATGGTTTCGTTTGGGGGTGTTTAATATTAGGGGGAAGGGACGGGATTATTAGAGATGGCATTGGTAAGTGGTTTCGAAGATGTTCAGTACCCGCAATATATGGGAAAATGATGGAACTTGACGACTGTGTGCTTGGGATGGCTGCAGCTACCAACCAACTTGCGACTGGGTAGACTGGGTAAACTGATTGAAATTCATGACATTTTTCCTTGGCCAGCTAACTGTATCCTAGACTTACTCATTTGAGAGCCTGCAAATGTGGTAACATCAGACTTACCCATCTCAAATTCCTAGGAAGAATATATCCAAAGAGGTGGCTTTGCATTCAGGTGGTTCATTATTGTACGTATATTATTGGCTTTAACGGGTTTATTAATATTATTGGATATGATTGGGATTAAGGTGGGTTTGCCAATCATATCCAATACATACTATCCAATGGTGAAGGTGGGTTTCCCACATTATGATGTTTGACTCGTGAAAGGAAGTACCAAATCATTACTGTAAAGTATTTGCCAAAGCACTAACTTGCTTCATCAATGGAATATCGTTCCCGTCACAAAGCGATCATTAGGATGTTTGACATTAAACCACCATTTGATGTTGAATAAAACAATAGATATCCATAATTATCATGATGTTTAACCATTATTGATTTAATATATTGTTTGATGAACATATGGTGTATATATATATATATCCACATTCATGTCTATATGAAGATTAGATGTCTGACATTTACCACATTTCTGATGATCATTCTATTCATGTGGTATATCCAATCATCTCGGCTGAGGTGGCCGGTCTTCAGTTGCAGCTGTCCAGAGCCAGGTGCACTGCGCGGGATGGTCACCTTCTTAACAAGGGGAAAATGGGGGAAAAACTACGGGAAAATGATGGGAACATGATGAGAAAATCATCGAACTAAATAGAGGTCTCTAGCTGGGAAAACCATCGAACTAGTATGCTGGAATTTCATGGATTTCCAGCAAGCCACGTTTGATTACCGAACTGCTTCTCTAAATTCTCCATACTGCTCTGTTTAGTTTAGTTCCGTGTTTTACGTGATCGGGTGCTACCGCAGAGATGAATTGGTGTTTGCTTGGTAGAGTTGGGTGCTAAGCTTGGGAAGACCAAGCACATTCTCTTTGTGTACTGTGATAGGCGTCCACGGGACAGTGTTGATAAGACCTCCAATTACATTGGACCCAGAATTTAAGAAATAGTGTTGTACTCATTGGTCCTAGCTATAGGTGATTCCTTTACCCCCATGGTGGAGCCAGGAGCAAAGCTGAAAAATTGGAACAAGACGCAGAGACTTGCAAGGCTGTTGTCGCCGTTGGCGAGGGGACTTGCCATCTTTTTTGAGATCGATTTGGTCAAGTGGTGCAGACAAAACAATGAAAAAGCCACAACGGTATCAATGATAATGATGGGCTGGTTGTCTACCAGTTAGCATGTTTCCTGTTCCTGCTGACACAGAATGATGTAACATCGGACTCTTTGCAGGAAATCATAGCTGTGCTATGGGTATGGTTGCTATGATCTTATTTCAGATTTCATAGAGCTCTAAGCGGTCCAAATCCCAATTGATGCCAGTTGCTGCTGGGGTGTGTTTGTTCTTGACCAGTGCTGTGAATGTGTTCTTCTTCCTTGCACTCACATGCGATTAAATTGATTATAGTATCCAATTGTGTGTAACAAGCCTGGCAATAGACAAATCCATGTAGGGTTTCCCAAAACAGCGGACCCAGAATCATTTAAAATTCAAACTTTGTCTTTTCGAAATCGGAAACCAAGTGTTTGGAGTACCACCAATTTTGAGAAACAGGTTTGCGACTTCCTATTGCCAGGTTCATTCAAGGGTACACCTTGAAATTAAGGTATACAGGTATACGGTAGACATATTATATATGTCCACTTGCTGGTCAGTTTGATATTATATATATAGAGGTTGTATTATACAATATAAATAACATAAATAATGTATATGTACATTGCATCATATCATATTATATATGTATATAATATTATATATGTATATATCATATATCATAATATGTATATTAGTATGTATGTGCCACCTAGCCTGGTGGGCAGGTGCAGCTGGGAAGAGCCGAGAAGCTGTTGGCTGGCTTGGGCAACGAGTTTCTTGGCGGCTTGGAAAAGATCACCTTGGCGAATGCCACGAGTCTCTGATTATTGAGCTGTGGTGTAGATGGCCCATAGACATAGACGAATAGATATTATATCTATATATATATATATAAATAAAGATTTACTATTATGATAAAGATATACATAGATATATAAAGATCATGATTTACTGATTTTACTGTACTATTTTTGAAAATTGCTGTTTTTCCATAGCTACGTTAAATAGTCAGAGGACATTGCATACCCCAAATTACTGCAATGATGAAAATTAAAGAAGCATCCTGACTCCGACCCCAGAATGAACAGACCCAGCACATTCTACCAGGGATTATGCAGTGGTTTGTTGTCAAAGTCAATGAAATGTGGCTGCAACACAACAGCGGGATTGAACAACAGCAAGGATACAGTAGGTCGAAACATGTCAAAACCATTTAAAGTAGTCCATTCTTATGTGATTGAATGTGATTTTGTTTTGCCATCCAATGACACTCACTGTAAAAAAATGCTGGGCAAATCCGAGAGTGACACAGACCGAATGCAGACGCAACCAAAAACTGGGTGGCTGAGCCATGCATCACAGCATGGTTAAGTCTACCAAGTCTACCAGTCCCTTCAAGGCCTTAGATTCCCAACCCGCCCACGATGTCCTGGGCCAGGTCTGTGCGCTGGGATGCCGCGAGCAAAATCTTGGAGAAGAACATCAAGTTTGTGATGGGAGCGGAGTCACAGTCAGTGAATATACCCTCTGGTAATGACTAACATAGCTATTGAAAATGACCATTTATAGTGGATTTTCCCATTGATAGCATGGTGATTTTCCATAGTTATGTTAGTTTACCAGAGTGTATTGGCCTTGGACCCTGCTGGGGTTCTTTAAGTAGAAACAATCTAAGTTTTAGGGGCATAATTTTGACTCATACCGACTCATACCTGTGTTAGATAATCAACTTGTGGATATCAAGCTTGCGTTGGGAGATCATCATAGAGCCATCCATATTGCAGTCACAAACTGAATCCCAACTGCCACTGAACACACCCGTTTACCCAAGCTTGGGCCGTTAGATTCAAGTTTATATATATAAGTATGCGCTGATGAAGAAGTAAAAAAAAACAGTGAAGGAAAATGCAAAGTTGGTTGGTTATCTATTATATATATATTATCTATATTATCTATATTATACATATTATATAATATCAATTTTTTAATATCTATATTATATATATATACACAGTATACACTTAGTTTAACTCCCCCCACTTGAGACACTCTGATCCCCGCAGTCCCCGCAGTCCCCGCAATCCCAGGCGACATTGCGTTGGCTGCCGGCTTCATCGCCTATGCTGGACCCTTCACGGCGGAGTTCCGCGCCAGGCCGCAACGGCCGCAACGTTCGGCTGCCGGAGAATCCCATCCCCGTGGCTATAGAAGCACGGTGAATGGATAGATAATCGATCCATTAATAGTATTACCCTCTGGTAATTTAACGTAGCTATTGAAAATTGCCATTTATAGTGGATTTACCCATTGAACATGGTGATTTTCCATAGTTATGTTAGTTTACCAGAGGGTAATAGATCTATTAATAGCACAATCATATGGTGAATGGATAGATGATTAATGGAGAATGGATAATGGATTCTATTAATCCATTATCCATTAATGATTGTAATTATCTACTAATGGATAGTCATCAATGATTAATAATGGTTAATATTGTTAAATTTATAGATAATAATTATGATACTAATCCTGTTAACAATGGTGAATAATAGACACTAATAGACAACCGTGAATAATCGTCAATAAATAGATACTAATAAACAATGGTTCTCAAAGCATTTGCATAATAGATCATAATAGACAATCGTGGAGAATAATGGTTAAGAATGAATAATGGATCATAATATATAATAATCTGATCACAAAGTGATGTTTCCCAAACGATAGCTAAGTTGGTACAAATAACTCCAATCACCATGATTTATGATACTTGTAACTATAGTTCATGGGGGTAGTTATACATGAACTTATACTTAGGCGGGCCCACATGATTGTATTATATAAACACCACCCATGTTTTACCATGTTTTGTTTGTTTCAAAAAACGGGATTGACATGCTATGTGACCAGATCTTTGGGACCAAATGGATGATATCAGTGTTGTTTTTGGCTAATAATAATGATATGTCAATCAATGTTTTGATAATTCCCCTCTGGTTATGACTAACATAGCCATGGTATAGATGGCCCATTTATAGATGGTTCACCTATTAAAAATGGTGATTTTCCATGGCTATGTTAAATAACCAGATGGTAATATGGAGAACGAATATTGATTATTCAAAGTTAACATACAGACGATGAACGAAATCCTGCACCAGTTGGTAAATACAGTATTGGTAACTACGAAACCACGTCCCTATCATTGGATAGGGACCTATATCCCATCTACCAACTGCCAGGGTTCAGTGCATCACAACAGGTTCATGGCTTATGCATGTTCTGTTTGTACAGTATATGTTTATAATTTGTTTTTAATCGACGTGAAGAAATTGGTTATTTGGCTGCTCGATATACGTATATTGTATATATATATATATCATACATATTATGAACGCTTGTGTACCATTTTCATGAGCAGACTTTGAAGCTCGATGCCCAAACATGTTTGTCGAAGTGAATCTGAGTCAATGCTAATACTCGTAACATCTCTTTTAGAAACACTTGACATTTTTTGGGAATTTCAGGATCCTAAAATGGAGGAACCGTACCACATAAGACCATATTTTGTGGGGATATTCCCCTAAATTTAGGCGTTATAGAGGCCTTTTTTCTATGGTAGGTAGCTCCAATTCATCGGTTCCTGGCCGGCGACACAGCCGCGCAGGCTGATCAGCCATTGGTTGACCAATGCCCAGGAGGTGAATCTAACTGCAGATCCCAACTGGAAGTCGCTGGTCCCAGATGGTCCCACGGTCGAGCCAGGGAGTCTCCTGCGATTCTGGATGGGACCTGGGCACACAAAATCACACAAAATACAAAGTGGGAAGGTCTCTTCAGGAAGGTCTGTGATTTCTCTCTTGATCTTATGGATTGCACTTCCTTCAGCAGATTTGTTTCCCACAATGTTCCAGCTTGCAGCCATGCCCAGACTGGGTGCTGAGGTGTTCGAACATCCTTTGTGAGCCAGCGGAGATCAGAGAATGGAACATCAAGCCAAGAAGCCCAGAACTGGTGCCTTTCCATCCCAGTATCCCAGCATTTGAAAGTTCAACTTCGATCATCAATATGATCATCAGCTCGGAAGAAAATGGGACCCAATCAACCCCACGGCTAGGGATGGTTCGGGATGGTTTATGGCTTTGGCTTTACCGAAAATTGCTTTCAAGATGTTTCAATTGTCCTCGTTACCCTCTGGTAATTTAACATAGCTATTGAAAATGGCATTTTTTAATGGGAAAATCCACTATAAATGGCCATTTTCAATAGCTATGTTAAATTACCAGAGGGTACCTAGAATTGTTGTCCCACTTGACTTGACAATACTATTCATGAGCAATGCATGGGGGTTGGAATCAAGAACCCGCAGCATTTGTTTTTTTCTGTGAAAATTATCTAAATTTGTGGTATCCGCTGTAGGTATAGCCCAATCCATCCGGTCTAGTCTAGAACATCTGTCCCATACTTTCTTCATGTTCCCATCATGTTTCCATCACTTTCCCATCACTTCCCATCAAATGGCCACAACTTCGGGGTCCCCAAGTTTCGAAAAAAGTTTGGCAGGCCATGGGCCACCACATTTGATGCGTTTCCCCAAGCTGTTGGCATGCCTGTGCTAACGTATGCTAAAGTTCTACCAGCAATCAAACATGGCTTGCTGCGACATCCAATAACGCTTATGATAGCTGTAATAGATATAACTGAGTTTCTTGCAATTCACATATAATCATGATTATACATGATTATACATGTCAGTTATGATAGTTCAAGAAACCATCTACTATACCTATAGTATCCTACATCTTCCAACCAGAGGAAGCACATGGCCGAAGCGCCTCGCAGCGGCCTAGGTCGCTCCCCACAGATGACCTCTCTGTGGAGAATGGCCTGCTCGTCACACGAGGCCAGGCATCGTGGCCAGGACTGGTTGGCATCATTTTTGATGGGAATAATCATGACTAGCTATAGTAATATACCTATTGTAATATTTTTGATGGTAAATATTGGTAAATATACCTATGTAGAATCATATGTATGTATATTTTTGCTGGTAAATATTGGTATAGCTATAGTAATATACGTATAGTTTAATAGATGATGGTTCTAATATTTTTGATGCTGGACTTCATTGAAAGATAATGATGGTATTTGTTTGATGGACATGATTTTTGATGGTGATATTTGGCATTTTTGATGATATAGTCAATAAAATAGTAAATGATTGGTAAGTGGTTTACAATGCGTATAAAGCATTATAAGCCAGTAATCAGGCACTGTATATAAGGGATGGATCAAAATGGATCAACACCTCTGTATTTCGCTTGAAACCAACATAGCAGAAACTTGGATCAGAACCCTAAGAAGAGTATGTACTCTATATAATAGATTGAGCAAAACCTATGAGCTACGATCTGTTTGGGATGAACATCCATCAATCCCAGAGATTTTGGTGTGAACAGATTTTTTTTTCAGCAGCTCCACTTTCTAGCTGCAATCATCAAACATCATCAGACATATTTTGAATCTGAATGAATCTGACAATTCCCATGTTTTATACATACTATGGGTCTTTGATAAGTATTAAGTGGTTGGTTGTATTGATAAATTCTCTCTTAAAATGGCTGGGAAATCATCGCTTCATTTTTGGTGGATTTTCCTGCCGATGTTTGATGACAACAGAAGCGTTCGAGGGTATCCCACTGTTGGTATATCCAAATGGGGATGGGTCAAAACCCTGGTACCTAGTGAACTCCAAAATAGCTGGTAAATGGATGTTCATCCCACTAAAAATGTATCTATAGGTATTGATCCATAGCCAAATCACTTAAATCTTCCATGTCGTATCCGTTTAATATCCATTGTTGCTATCATAATTAACTTATTTTTTGAAAAACCATTCTACTCCCACAAAAAAAAGAAGCAACTATCAGTTGTTGCTAAGTTAATCAGATCTATTCAGATTTGTTTTTATCCACAAAAATATATAAAAATCAACCAACTATCCTTATATACAATTCTAGTCCTGTTATTTAAATATCAACCATGGTTGTCACCTCCAAAAACGATCGCAGGTCGACGCTGGCCCTTGATGATCGATCCCCAAGGGCAAGGCAACCGATGGATTCGAAACATGAAGAAGGCCGCCCGTTTTTTTTCAAGGAAGGTATGGAAATTATATGGAAGCTGGATGATTTTTTTTTGGATGAAATTGGATATAAATGTAATCTAATATATTGATATATTTTGATAGAAAGGGGATATAATTGATTGAGATCCAGACATTTTAAACAATATATGCGTTTGTCTGAAAATGTTAGAGACCTCCCGCCAAAGCAATCATGCTACCTATTACACTGGCCATTTTGATGGTACACCATATCTTTGGGCAAACCCATACTGGATAACAAAACAACCAATCAAACATGCTGGATATATGGAGATATGAACTACTAGCCATTCATAGTGGGCTATGAATTGTGAACCAGCAGGACGAGAGTATCCGGGTATGAACGAACAACAAATAGACATAGACATGTCCCATCGAGGAATTCATATGCAGATGCAGACATGATGTGGCAACAGCCTGCAAGTTCTGGATATAACAACCAACAAATGACCAAGATCGAGCATTCTATGTGGTTATACACGGACTATGGAGCTGCGGGTCGATTTTCGGCTCATGTCCAGGACACCGGCTTGGGAATCATCAAGCTGTCCACCCCAAACTTCCTCCGCACCGTGGAAAATTGTATCCGCGAAGGCGCGGAAACCCCGGAGGTGGCCTGGGTCCCTGGGTCATTTCACAATTCGACCATGAATCTATCACAATGTATCTATCTATTTATCTATTTATCTATATATATATATATATCCATCTATATCAACATGTATATTAATAATAATATATACCCTGTGGATCATCAGTTGGTGCTATATGCATACTTAGCCGATAAGTAGTTGAATATCACAACTTATGATCAATTTTCCAAAAGTTGGGCTATTTGCATACTTAACCGAAATCCGATTTTCGACACATTCGTATTTAGCGGAAATCCGATTTCCGACAGTATCCGACAATATATTATTATTTTGCAGAATGAAAGTTTTGAAGAGGTCCCAACGGTCGGATGTTGCACTG